>WBZL01000024.1_pt1 | contig 142725 bp, 99 predicted proteins | sample 5204291 | NCBI WGS metagenome assembly WBZL01 (sample SAMN12344345, study PRJNA552823) | activated sludge metagenome | biome: Activated sludge suspended growth; feature: Nitrification reactor; material: Wastewater; isolation source: activated sludge from nitrification reactor of wastewater...
AAGCGCAATTGAAGGCTCATGGTCTTTGACATCCGGTTCAAGCATCTCAAACTCTGCCTGTGAAACATACGGCGGATTTGAAATCAGATAATCAACATGCTTTTTGAGTTCGGGAATGTCAAATACATCTCTAAGATGAAATTTGATCTTGCCTCTGAACGGACCAAGCTTCCGCAAATTTTCATTTGCCACAATGAGTGCCTCTTCTGAGATATCCAATGAATTCAAGGAATAATCAATCCCCTTCTTGTCCAGTTCTTTGCCCAACGCAATTGCAATACATCCTGAGCCCGAACCTATTTCAAGGATCTCAATTTTCTTTCGTCCGGAAGCGTAAACATGTTCAAGAACTTTCTCAACCAGTATTTCAGTTTCCGGTCTTGGTATAAGAACACTTTTATTAACAATGAATTCATATCCGAAGAAATGTGCTTTGCCTTCTATGAACTGAAGAGGCTCATCAGAAAGTCTTCGCTCGAGCTTGATATTCAGCTCAGAAAGTTCTTCCTTTGTCAGCGGTTTCTCAAAGTCCAGATAGAGCTTCAGTCTGTCGCATTGAAGCACATCGCAGAGCAGCAACTCCGATATCAGCCGGGACTCTTCCATTCCCTTTTCTTCCAGCTTGATTCTGGAAGAATTCATAAACTCAAGAACAGTCAGCTCGTTTATTCCTTCCAAATTTAATTACAGCTTCTCCGGATCAAAAATATTGTCATACACAATTCTGCCTCTGATCATTGTACGCAATACTTTTGTTTCAAGAAGTGCTTTTGGCTGTTCACTAAAAATATCTTTTGAGATCACAACCATGTCGGCAAACTTCCCTTTTTCCAGACTTCCCTTTTCACTTTCCTGAAATGATGCATAAGCCGGCCAAACAGTATAAGACTTTAACGCATCAAGCATTGAGATCTTCTCATTCGGGTTTGCAAGATTATTGAGAGTAGTATCGGTTGGCTGCCTTGTAACAAGATAGTACATCTGAATGAAGGGATTGATCTGATGATATGGAAAATCTGATCCCGAAGTTATCATTCCTGCAGACTTTAGCAATGAATTCCACAAACCAACTTTCATGGCAATTTCAGGCTTCATTAATTCGCCGGCTATCAGAAGATTGGTCATGGTAATATCAGGTCTCACAGAAGGAATTATCTTAAGCACACCGAACTTTGTTAATTCGGCAGGATTAACAAATTCACAATGCTCGATCATAATTCTTCTTTCCTTGATCCCTGATTCTGAGCCGGTCTTCTCTATAACGGAAAGCACATTCCCCACTGCTTTATCACCAACTGCTTTTACCCTGAACTGAAAATTTTTCTCGCTTGCACTCAGGCACAGCTTTTCAAGATCCTTCTCTGTTATGTAAGGCAATCTTATAAAAGGTTCGATCTTATACTGATCCTGCATGACTGACTGCTGCATATCAAATGCTCCGTCATAGTCAAGTGAAATGGCTCTGATAGTGAGCTTGTTCTTATAGTCCTTTTCGATTCCGGATCTCAGATAAGGATTTGTCAAAGCAGAATCCTCGCCGGAAAGAACCGCATATACTCTGAGCGGAAACCTGTTACTGTCTATGAGTTGCTTGAAGATGTCAATCGCTTCCTTATTTACCGTTCTGTCATGTACTTCAGTGATTCCGTATTTGACAATCTCCTTGACTCCCCTTTCAACAAGATTCATCATATCGCTTCTCAAAGGTCTCGGCAGATTGTCTCTTACTATGTTGACAGCTTCACCAAATAATAACCCTGTAAGTTCACCGTCATCATACCTCTGAATCTCTCCGCCTTCAGGAACCTTAGTATTTGAATCCAGATTCAGGGTCCTGATCATTCTGGAATTGATCCAGACAGTTGTCATTGCGGCATTCAGAAGAAACACATTATGGTTTGGAGCTATGTCATCCAGTATCTGCTTGTCAATTGACTGAAGCTCCGAATCAGTGAAGTTAAGTTCATTCCAGCCGTATCCGCCAATTGTTTCACCGCCCATGACGGTTCCGGTCCTTGAAATCACAAGATCTTTTATCTCTTTAATGCTTCGTGCATTCGAAAGATCAATATAGTTCATGTTCTTCGAGAACTCAACAATTGACCCCTCCGTATCAACAAGTCCCGGAATAACAACAGCGCCTTTAAGATCAACTACATCGTCAGCCTTGTACTTGTTTTCAAGATCCTGACTCTTGCCAATATCAAGTATCTTTCCGTCTTTAATGGCGATAGCCTCGGCAACTTCATTTGAGTTGTTAAGTGTATAGATCTTGGCATTCTTATAGATCACGTCAGGCTTCTCGCCACAGGAACTGATAACAAACATTAGTGCAAGAACCGGCAAAAGCTTTTTAAGCATCATAATTAATCTCATTTCAAAAATTTTTGGTAACTTAGCAAATTGAATCAATTATTTAAATTCATTATGCTAACTCTCTTAAAGTAAATGTGTTTATCAATTGTGTTGCAATATGACAAGTATATGTTTATTTTGCAAAAAATTTTTTTGCCCGATGAAGAAGAGTTTTGCAATGAAGAAGCTGTATTATTCAATCAGTGAAGTAAGCAGACTGACCGAATTAGAGCAATATGTATTGAGATATTGGGAGTCCGAGTTTGAACAGCTCAGACCTGCAAAGAATCTTTCCGGCAACAGGATCTATACAAACAAGGAAATCAAGCTCATTCTTGTGATCAAGAAACTCCTGCGGGAAGAGAAATACACAATTGAAGGTGCAAGAAAACTTCTCAAGAGTTATGCCGCAAAAGAGGAGGAAGAAGCAAAGAAGTTATCTGCTGAAGAACCTTTAATGAAGAGCGCTATAGGAAGGCACAGTGAACTTAAGCTTTTCAGTAATGAAGATCAAAACAGCAACTCAACTGAAGCAAGAAGCCAGGATTTGAAGGAAGACCTGCTGGAACTAAAAGCATTCCTAAAGGATTTGTTAAAGGAAATCTGATTCAAAGAATTACAGATTCCTTTAAGTTACTTTTCGATTTACATCTAACGATAAAAAACAAACAGTATTGAATATTGTAGTCATTGGAAGTGGCTTCGGCGGATTGGCATGCGCAGTAAGGCTCAAAATTCAGGGACATGATGTTACGCTGATTGAAAAGCGTGACAAGCCCGGAGGCAGAGGTTATGTATATGAGATCAACGGATTCAAGTTTGACGGCGGCCCGACAGTAATTACGGCACCGTGGCTCTTTGAAGAACTCTTCACATCCGCAGGAAGAAATCCTAAAGATTATTACAAACTCACTCCTTTGGATCCTTTCTACAGGATCTACTTCAGCGATGGAACATACTTCAACTACAACGGTGATAAGGAAAATATTCTCAATGAGATAAGGAAGTTTGATGCAAATGATGTTGAAGGTTATCTGAAGTTCATTGATACAACTGAAGATATTTTCAAAACCGGCTTTGGCTTGATTGACAAGCCCTTTCACAAGCTCTCCTCCATGATGAAAATTCTTCCTGACCTGATTAGGTTAAAATCTCATCAGTCAGTTTACAAATATGTCTCTGGATACATTAAGAATGAGAAGCTCCGGCAGGTATTCAGTTTTCATCCTTTGTTGATAGGAGGCAATCCGTTTCAGTCAACAAATATTTACACACTGATTCATTTCTTGGAAAAGAAATGGGGAGTCTGGTATGCTGACGGAGGAACAGGCAGCATCATTAGCGGACTAATGAAACTCTTCGAAGAACTTGGCGGCAAGACTATTCTGAATGCAGAAGTATCGGAAATACTGATAGATGACAGCGGTTCAAAAAAAGTAAGCGGTGTCAAGCTTATAGACGGAAGCACAATTAAAGCGGATGCAGTGGTTTGCAATGCAGAACTTGCAACTGCATACAAGAGTCTTATCCCGGAAAAATACAGAAAAAAGAATACCGACAAAAAGATTGATTCGCTTAAGTACAGCATGTCACTGTTTGTGATTTATTTCGGAACCGACCGTAAGTATGACAACATTCCACATCACTCTATAATACTTGGTGACAGATACAAAGAATTGCTTGATGATATATTCAACAAGTATAAACTGGCGGATGACTTTTCACTTTATTTGCACAGGCCGACAGCAACTGATAACACAATGGCTCCGCCGGGATGTGATGCTTTCTATGTTCTTTCACCTGTTCCGCATTTGAAATCGGGAACGGATTGGAAGAATGAGAGCAAGAGATACAGAGATTCTATTATGAGCTTTCTTGAGAAGAACTATTTGCCTGATCTCAGCAAACACATAATTGCCGAGCATCACATTGATCCTGTTCATTTCCGTGATGAACTTAATTCACATTTGGGAAGCGCGTTCTCAGTTGAACCAATCCTTACACAATCTGCATATCTCAGGCCTCATAACAAGAGCGAGGACATCGAAGGATTATACTTTACAGGCGCGGGAACTCATCCCGGTGCGGGACTGCCGGGAGTTGTAAGCTCTGCAAAGATCGTAGCCGAACTCATAGGCAAGAAATCTTAAATGTGATGTACGGTGAATTTCCGCATACTGAGTACGTGAACCGTGCATGAGAAATTCATCTGCCATAGGACTTGATCACGCAAGAGCAATTGCTGTTTCAAGACAATTTGATTTTGACAACAAGGGCAGAAACAAATTGCTCAACATATTCGAGCAACTCGGATACATACAGATAGACACAATATCAATTGTAGAAAGATCTCATCATCATACCTTATGGACACGACTGCCTGATTACAAACACAGCATGCTTGACACCATGCTGGAGAAAGACCGAAGCATATTTGAATACTGGAGTCATGCCGCATCTTATCTTCCCATGCGCGACTACAGGTTCTCCCTTCCTCGAAAACTATCATACTATAACAGGCACAAAGATTGGCGCGCTTCCAACAAGAGATTGATCAAATATGTGCTGGACAGAATCAGAAATGAAGGAGCATTAAGTTCAAGAGATTTTGAAGGCAAGAGTACAGGTCAATCCGGATGGTGGAATCACAAACCGGCAAAGGCAGTGCTCGAGTTTTTATTTCATACGGGTGAATTGATGGTATCTTCAAGAAAAAATTTCACAAAGTATTATGACCTTCCCGGGAATGTAATTCCTGCCGAAACTGACACAACCACTCCGGGCAGAATTGAAATGCTGAAACATTTGATTGAAACTTCAGTTTGCGCTAACGGAATAATTTCAGACAGAGAGATTCTGTATCTTCGCGGCAAGGCCGACAAGGACTTCCACTCTGCTATGAATGAACTCATTGAAGCCGGGAAGATCAGCACTGTGAAGATCAATGAGATTTCCGGAACAACATTCAGAAGCAAAGACGCTTATCTGGAGATAGTATCTTCATCAGCTCCTGATTACGTAAGGATCTTATCACCATTTGACAATCTCATAATTCAGCGCTCAAGAGTTAAGACACTGTTTGACTATTCATACACACTCGAGTGTTATGTACCTGAAGCAAAGAGAAAGTTTGGATATTTCTGTTTGCCGGTTCTTTCCGGTCACAAATTCATAGGGACGATTGACTGCAAGGCGCACAAAGCCAAGAGTATTCTTGAAGTCATTTCTGTACATCCACACCGTATGAGCAAAAGCGCATTCAAAGAGAGCATTGCAGAATCACTGATTGAATTGGCTAGGTTTGCGGGGTGTGAGAGATTTAGTTACAGAAAAGTGGGGAGATAAAATAGAAGATTCTTATCACCTCTCCCCCCTGCCCCCTCTCCAAATGGAGAGGGGGAGATATGCTATTATTATTTGAGCGTCAGGACGCCCCCCTTGGTAAAGGGGGGTTGGGGGGGTTGTCTTGAAAAGTACTCAGTTGTTGATTGGAATCAATTTCATCGAAGAGTTCACGCGGTTTCAAGTAACTTGTACTTCGCTTCACAGCCTCTTTTGCTTTTTCTAAATGTAGAGAGTTTTTCACCTCTCCCCCCGGCCCCCTCTCCAAATGGAGAGGGGGAGATATGCTATTATTTTTTGAGCGTCAGGACGCCCACCTTGATAAAGGGGGGTTGGGGGGGTTGTCTTGAAAAGTACTCAGTTGTTGATTGAAATTAATTTCATTTAAGATTTCACGAGGTTTCAAGTTTCTTGAATGCCGCTTCACAACCCCCCTGCCCCCATTCAAAGTGTAGGTGATATCTCTCACTCACCCATCAACTTCAAACTCTGTGCCTTGGCGGCTTTGCCTGAATAACAGAATCGGACTTTACCAAGCATTGCTTAGTAGCGAGTAAGAATAAAAAAAAGGCCTGCACATTTCTGAGCAGGCCTTTAATACATATCTGTCTGTTAACTTAGTTCTTTGATGATTCCAGCCACTGCTCAAATGATTTGAGCTTTGGATGGATTGTCTTTAGTTCTGTAATGTTTGCTTCGTATCCCTTATCCATGAACCACTGAAACATGTCAGCCATCTCTTTGCTGTTCGCACGCAATACATCTACCGGCAGTTCGCTGAATTCTGCATTCTTTCCGAAAATCTTTCCATAAATTCCTGCAACTTCCGGCATTGATTTTTCATCGCCCGCAAGTTCGATCTCTTTCTTCATGTACTTATCCGGCTCTGCAAATATTATTCTGGCGAATTCTCCAATATCGTCAACAGCAATCATCTGAAGCTTTGTGTCATTCTTCATTGCCATCACAAGCTTAAGCACACCATTCTCTTCAGTCGGTTTGAACCATGCATTGAAATTTTCCATGAAGAATACCGGTCTGATTATTGTGTAATTCATTCCGGTTTCCTTGAGATGTTTCTCCAAAACTGCTTTCACATCAAAGTGCGGCAAGCCGGTGTTTCTTTCTGCGCCGCCGACTGAGGTCATGAGAAAATGCTCGACACCCGCCTTCTTTGCAGCATTGATCAGATTCATACCATGCTGCAGTTCACCTTCGTATCCGTGCTCCCAGAAGTTCTGAACACTGAATACTCCGTAAACTCCCTCAAGCGCTTTTTCCAGTGAAGTTGCATCACTTAGGTCGCCCTTTACAACTTCCACGCCGAGTTTCTTGAGTTCTTCTGCTGCCGGCTTTGAATCATCTCTTGTAAGAGCTCTTAATTTCCAGCCGTCTTTTAGAAGATGTCTTATTGCTGCACCGCCCTGATTGCCTGTTGCTCCTGTTACCAGTATTACTTTTTCGGATTTTTCCATATTTTTTATTTTTTGTTTTTAAAGTTTTTCAAAAAGGTCAGTCAGCAACTGACCGTGATTTTCATTGAACAGTTCAAAATTTACTTCATTCAAGATCTGCGACTTTATTCCGGAATCGCGAATAACATCTTCATAAGTTACATAGCAATCCAGTGCGTGAATACACTTGGATATATCCTCATCCCCTACTGTTACTGTACATTTGATTTCATCCGGAGATGAATGCGACAGTCTAAAGTGATTCTGCATACCGGCAGACTCCTTATCCATTGTATAAAAAGCAAGTCTCCTGGGAAAATTGTGTTCATCCTTCAATTCACAATACACTCTTTTTACAACAGCATGAGTTACGAGATGATCATGAAAGCCGCTGATTCCATGCACTGCGTATGTTACTACAACATCCGGCTTCAATCTCAATATTTCGTCCCGGATGATGTTCTCAATTATTCTCGGGTCCAACCATTTCAATCCGCCGTCAGGCAGATTGAGAATGGTGAGCCCTTTCACTTTCAAAACATTTGCAGCATCTTTCAATTCTTTGGCACGGACATCGCCCATTTGTTCAACCGAATATCCAAACTTCTCTCTTTGCTTTGTCGCTCCGCCTTTTGTAAGTGTCAGGAGGTACACTTCATGGCCGTCCCGTGACTGCTTACTTAATACCTGCCCTATTCCAAAGCTCTCATCATCGGGATGAGGAAAAACATACAGTACTTTCATGATCTTGTTTAGATATTTTAGATGAACTTTTTCATAATCACTTACGAGTGCTCTTGAAACTCACTACACTCCGGCAACAATATTCAGCTTTATGTCGAAATCATCGCTGATGAGATTGTCGCCAAGATTCTCATAGAATTTTCCTGAGCGAAATTTTATGTCCCATAGTGTTCTGTCAATCTTGAAGTCAGCAACTGCGTTAAGCTTTCCGTCTGCAATATTTACCTTGGCCGGGAATGAAACCGGATTTGTAATACCCTTAATTGTAAGCGAACCGTTTATCTTCATATTATGACCCTTGTCGTCTGTCATCGGCTCGGCTGATGAAATCACAAACTTGCCTACCGGATGTGAACCCGCGCTGAAGAAATCATCAGACTTTAAGTGATTCACTAACTTGGCATTCATTTCAGCATCTTTGATATCAAGCACATCAATCGTTGTAAAGTCTATGTCAAAGCTTCCTCCGGTGATCTTGCCGTTATCTACAAATACGTCTCCTGTCTTAATCTTAACAGAACCATTATGCTTGCCTGTAACTTTCTTTCCTTCCCACATGAGTGAACTGCTTGCAGGGATAACAGATTTCTTTATTCCTGCCGGTACATTGCCGGTTGCCGTTGTGCTCTGAGTTGAAGTAGTTTGCTTGTTGGTTGTAGCTTCGTTCTTATTCGAAGTTTCGTTCTTGGTTTTTGTTTCATCTTTGGAGCAGCCCGTCAGAATTAACGATGCACCAAAGATCATGAAGCTGAGCATTGCAAGTGTGATTGTTTTCATTGTTTTATTGATTTTGTTTGATTTATAAAAGATCATTGAGCTTCAGAACTTCTAACTTTGTCAAGAAGTTCATTTAGTTTCTTTGCATCTGCTTTTGAAAAATGCTTCAGGAAGTCCAGCCATTTTACCTGGTCTTTATCAATCTCTGCCAAGATCTTCAAGCCTTTGTCTGTAATTATCACATCCACACATCTCCTGTCAGTTTCACAATGCTTCCTGTTAACAAGCTTCTTTGAAATAAGTTTATCTACTATTCTTGATGCATTTGATGTCTTGTCAAGCATTCTGTCTATGAGAAGATTCACCGTGGCAGGTTCAGGATGCTGTCCTCTCAATATTCTTAAGACGTTGTATTGCTGTAAGGTCAGATTGTATGGCTTAAGGAGCTCGGCGTTCTTCAGACTCAGCCAGCTTCCTGTATAGAGAATGTTTACCACCGCTTTAATGTGCTCATTCTCAAATGATGTCTGTTTAATTGCTTCTTCAATTTTCATATGCAAATATATGTAGATACATATAATGTGTCAACATATAAATCTATGTACCTACATTAAATTTTCGTTAAGCAATTGTCATTCAGAATAAGTATTTTTGAAACCATGAAAGACATTAAACTATTATCCGCAAAGCTCCCCGGAATTTGGGAGGGCATTCAGGGTGACGGAGTGTATCACGAGGAATGGTCATCTGTTGATGAAAGCTCACTGCAAGGCAGAGCTTATCTAATAAGAAAAGGTGAGATCACGAATCAGGAGAAGCTGAGCATTATAGTTGATAACGGTGAGATTTACTATGTCGCTGAAGTCAGCCATAATGCGGCGCCGGTTAGGTTTCGCCTTACTTCAAGCTCTGATGATGTATTCGTATTTGAGAATCCTGAACATGACTTCCCGCAGAAGATTACTTATGATTTGACTGCCTCAGGGCAGTTGCTTGCAACAATAGAAGCTGAAAAGAATGGAAAGACGAAGAAGATTGAATTCAGACTGCAGAAGATAAGTGACTAGGCTTAGTATGAATTTATTCCGCAGATCTGCAGATAACTGAATGCAATAAGATATTACTGCTTTAGTTTAGGATCAAATGCATCCCGTAATCCGTCTCCAAGCAAGTTTACGGCAAATACGGTGATCATAATTGCGAGCGAAGGAAATATTGCTAAACCCCAATTGGTGCCTACAACAATGTATTTGTAACCGTCAAAGATCATTTGTCCCCAGCTTGCTGTTGGCGGCTGAACACCGAGTCCAAGGAAACTCAAACTTGCTTCAAAAATAATTGCAGCCGCTAGTCCGACAGTTCCTGTCACAATTACGGGTCCCATTGCATTTGGCAATATGTGTCTGATCATGATTCTGAATGGCCTGAATCCTACTGCCTTTGTTGCCTCAACAAAATCCGTTTCACGCAATGAGAAGAACTGGCCTCTTACAATTCTTGCCACATCAACCCAACCGGTAAGTCCGATTGCCACAAATGCCTGCCAGAGCCCTTTTCCAAGAACTACTGACAATGCAATGATAAGCAGTATTGCCGGGAATGCGAAAATCACATTAACGAGCCACATTACAACCATATCAGTCTTTCCGCGGAAATATCCCGCCATTGATCCGAGAAGAATGCCAATTGCAATCGCAATACTTTCAGAAATCAAACCTACAGTAAGACTCACCCTGCTTCCGTAAATCAACCTGCTCAGAACATCTCTTCCAAATCTATCCGTGCCAAGATAAAACTTCACCTTCTGAATATATTCTCCGTCCTTCTTAATTATGTCTGCTTTCTTTATTGCAAATTCCTGATCATCATATCCCGTGAAGTAAACTTCATCACCGGGCTCTCTTACAAAGCCCTTAACTGCAACGTACTTTATTTCTTTGCTTATATTAGGTTGATTTGCTGCAACAACATCTCCCTCAAAGCCGATCGGCTTCGCGGCAAACTCGAGTATCTGCTGATTCGGATCAAAAGGCGCGAGGAGGGGGGCAAACAGTGCGATGAGCACAATTATGACAAGCGTCCACAAACCTGCCATTGCAAGTTTATTACGTTTAAGACGCTTCCAGGAATAGTACCAGAGCGAGTGGCTCTTGTCCTCTATGTTAAACTTATTGAGATCCTTAGTATATTCTTCAGAGATTTTGCTCACTTCTTATTCAGGCTAATTTGACTTTTGGATCAAGCATTGCATAGACTATATCAACAAAGAAATTAATGACTACAAATACAATTGCACTGAAAAGAACTGTGCCCTGTATCATCGGGAAGTCAAGTTTGAAAATTGCGTCAACTGCAAGAAGACCTATTCCGGGCCAGTTGAAAATGTATTCGATGAAGAACACTCCTCCGAGAGTAGCCGCAAGCGATGCACTGATTGTAGTAACAACCGGATTTAGTGCATTCCGCAGAGTGTGTTTAAAAATGACCTTGCCGGAGCTGAGTCCTTTTGCTTTTGCGGTCCTCACATAATCCTGATTCATAACATCGAGCATAGATGACCGTGTTATTCTTGCCGTGATTGCCATTGGCCTTAAAGCAAGAGTGATCATAGGAAGCACAAGGTATTGCCAGCCTTCATTTATATATCCTGATATCGGAAACCATTTAAGTATATGACCGAATAAGAGAGCCATTATCAAACCGAAGGCAAAAGAAGGAACAGAGATGCCAAACAGTGCAAAGATCATTGCTGCATTGTCTGTAATTGTATATTTCTTTACTGCAGATATAATTCCCATCAAGACACCCAGCATGGAGGAAAAGAATAACGCGCTGAAGGAAAGCAAAGCCGTGGCAGGAAGCTTTTCGAGAATTGTGGCTACAACATCGCGATTGGTTGCGTAAGATCTTCCAAGGTCTCCTTTGAATGCATTTGTCATGAACATTGCATACTGCACATAGACCGGTTTGTTAAGCCCTAATTCTTCTCTCACTGCTTCTACAGAAGCTACGTCAGCTCTTTGTCCAAGCATCATTCTTGCCGGGTCGCCGGGAAGAATATAGAGCAGGCAAAAGGTAACCGTGAGCACCCCGAAGATTATGAAAAGTGAATATACAAGGTTTCTTGTGATGTAAGTCCACATAAGAAAAAGTCTTATTGTTCCATTTGTGCAAAAAAAATCCCGGACTTCTATTAAAAAAGTCCGGGTTTTAAATTTAACTGAGCATTAAATCATTAGTTTTCAACGACTCTTTTTGCTTTCAGATAAGTTCTGGTATAAAATTCATCTTCAAGAGATGCAACACATACACCTGACTTTGAACCTGAATGAGCAAAAAATCCATTACCAAGATACATACCAACGTGAGTAACTCTTCCCTTTCTCATGGTGTCGAAGAACACGAGATCGCCAAACTTCAAATCTGACTTTTCAACGGGTTCACCAACACTGGATTGTTCCAGAGACGTTCTGGGAAGTGTCACACCCAATGCCTGGTAATAAACTGTCTGAATGAATGCAGAGCAATCAATACCTCTCTTGGAAGTACCTCCCCACAGGTAGGGAGTATTGATATATTCGATAATCTTGAACATAACTTCATCTTTGTCAAGACTACCTGAGAATTCTGCGCTTGAAATGAAACCTGCAAGACTGCTTGAAATTGCTTCAAGATTTTCTTTGTCTATCAGGGCTTTTTCCGTTAAGGTGCTGGTGGAGACAATCTCCTGTGACCCATTGCGTCCATTAGCATCTTTCGAAGTGTAGACCTCTGTTTCATCTTCTTTTGCAATATCTCTCGTACCGGAACAACCGATCATAACCATTGCCGAAAAAGCTAATACGACAATCATCATATAACCGGATAGTCTGGTTTTGACCATAAGGTTAACCTCTTATTTATTTAGAAATGATTAAAGAACAATAAGTTTATTGTAAAAAACTTGTGCAAAAGTATAGACTTATATACTATTTATCAAGCCATAAATACCTGAAATTTACTCTGTGCATAGCGTCAAGTGCATAGCCCTTTACATAGGGCTGAAGCATTCTGTAATCCTCATCATAGTATATGAACATCATCGGCGCCTGTGAAATAGCGATCTGTTCGGCTTGCAGATAGATCTTATAGCGTTCTGCCTGATCAGTTGTAGCAATGGCTTTTTCAAAAAGCGCATCGTATTCGGGATTCTGGTATCTTGTACTGTTTATCGGACTAATTGCCGTCGGATCTTTCGGCACATTTTTCCCATAGAACAGATTCAGAAAATTCTCCGGCTCCGGATAATCCCCTATCCAGCCAAGTCTGTAAAAGTCAGCTCTTCCGGCATCAATGTTATCTAAATGCTGAGCAAACTGGATGATGTTCAGCTTCATGTTTACGCCGATCTCTTTCAGCATGCTTTGTATTGATTCAGCAAGCTGAATATTCCTGTCGCCGCCGGAATTGATCTGAAGTACGGCATCGGGAAATCCTTTGCCTCCGGGATATCCCGCTTCCTCCATCAGTTGCTTTGCCTTCACAAGGTCAAAATCATATCCCTTAATGCTCTTAACGTCATAGTTTGGCATTGACGGAGGAACGATTCCGTAAATCGCGCCCATATATCCCTGGCCATTAAGAACAAATTTGAGGATCTTGTTCCGGTCAATTGCATAATTAAATGCCTGCCTTACTTTTTCATTGTTGAATATTTTGCCCGTGGTAAGAAATCCATAAAACTGAATGGCAAGTGACGGCACTTTCTGAAGCGTGAACTTTGCATATTCGGGCTTCAGGGTCTTTTCAGGAGTTACGATCTCTTTAAATGATTCATTTGGCAGGCGATAACTTTCATCGAGATTTCCGTTTCTGAACTCAAGGAATTGCTGAGAAACTTCTTTGAGAAATTTGAACTTCGCACCATCTATATAAGGGATCTGATTTCCGAATTTATCTTTTTCCCAATATCCGGGATTCTTCTTGAGATTCAACTCGAGGTCCGGTTTCCAGTCAACAAAAATAAAAGGTCCTGTACCTACAGGGTTCTGAAAGAAATCTTTGCCATATTTTGCAACAGCTTCTTTGGGAACAACATAAGCATAAGCAAGTGTCAGATAATAAATGAACGGACCGAATGGTTTCTTGAGCTTGATCTGAAATGTTGAATCATCTTTTACAATGTAACCTGACACTCCGTTTATTTTCGGCTCACGGTTCTCTTTTCTGGCGGCTGAAACTTCTTCGAAATATTCTTTCGCTCCTTCTACATGATTCTTGTAGTAATCAAATCCGAGCGTTCCTGTTCTTGGATCACACACTCTGTCAAACGAATACTTCACGTCACTTGCATTGAATTCTCTTCCCTTGCCGTCAGGGAAACAGGCATTATCCTGGAACTTTGGACCTTTTTTCAGATGAAATGTATATAGCAAGCCGTCTTCTGAAATTTCCCATCTTGTTGCAAGCTGTGGAATCAAATTCAGATTGGTATCAAGGTCAACCAAGAGGTCATATATCTGATGCGCCACATGGTGTGATACAACATCATTGATACCGACAGGATCAAGACTTCTGATATTCTCAAGTTCGTTTATCCTGTAAATGCCCCCGCCCTTAATTCCGCCATTGAGTGCAACTCCGCTTGTTGTTTCTTTCTTAGGATTGCAACCGCCCAAAAAAATTATTGCCAGGATTGCAAGTGCTGAAATTCTCTTTATCATTCAACTATTGTTTGAAAGTTCTTGATTTATTCAATTTTCAATTTTCAATTTTCAATTTTCTCTTGCAACTACCATCGCGCTTGCCTGCGCAACAGGAAGCAGCACCATCTGCGCAACAACAACATTCTCATCTCTTGTAGCTGCAAAAAAAATTGCGTCAGCCACATCTTCCGGTGTCAATGGTTTCATTCCTTTATATGTTGCCTTTGCTTTATTTTCATCGCCTCTGTATCTGACCAGACTGAACTCAGTTTCCACTAACCCCGGGTCAATAGTAGTTACTCTAACATTTGTTCCGCTCAGGTCCATTCTCATTCCTTTTGTTATTGCATCAACTGCATGCTTGCTTGCACAATAAACATTCCCGTTGGGATAAACTTCGTTGCCTGCGATTGAACCGATGTTTATTACATGCCCTGAACCGGACTTGAGCAACAACGGTATCACACATTTTGATACGTATAGCAGTCCCTTTACATTAGTATCTATCATTTCATTCCAATCGTCCAGAGAACCTTCATGAACTTTCGAAAGCCCGCGCGCAAGTCCTGCATTATTGACGAGCACTTCAATATTCTTCCATTCATCTCCAAGTCCTGATATTGCAGACTCAACTGCTTCAAAATCTCTCACATCCAATATCAGCGTTTTGACATCAACATCAAACTTCTGAACAAGCTCAGCGCTTAGTGATTCGAGTCTTTCCTGCCTTCGAGCAGCCAGTAATAATCTGCATCCTGATTGAGCAAATCTGATGGCAGCAGCGCGCCCGATTCCGCTTGTTGCGCCTGTAATAAAGACAAGTTTACCCTTGAGGTCTTTCAATGTTTATAATAATAGTACGATGAAATGTGATTGCTTTCGATTTCATTCAAGATATGTATTTAAACCCTATAAGAAAACAAAAATATATTGCTCGGAGGTTGCTTGCGAATGCATAAATCTACGGAGTAGTGTCTTCATTTGTGGTAGAATCCATCATGCCTGCCCGGCATCAATTATCCAGATGCAGATAGTGTGAGGCAGACGGGCCTGCCCGGCATCAATTATCCAGATGCAGATAGTGTGAGGCAGACGGGCCTGCCCGGCATCAATTATCCAGATGCAGATAGTGTGAGGCAGACGGGCCTGCCCGGCAAACACGGGCGCAGGAATGACAATCTTAGAGTGAATAACAATCTCAAAATGAGAATAGCAATGATTCCCCTATGTGTCATCCCAGCGCGGCAAGGCCGTCCCTTCAGAAAATGCAGGGATTTATGGAATATCGAAATCATTTCTCGGAGATTAGAGCTATTGCAGTCCTCTCATCGCTTTGTCATCCCTGCGAAAGCAGGGATCTACGGAAAAATGAATTCATTTCTAGGAGATTACTTGCATTTGCAAAAATGATCGAGGTAGTGTCTTCACATCTCGTAGATTCCTGCATGCCTGCCCGGCAAAGACGGGCGCAGGAATGACAGTCTTAGAATGAAGAACAATCTCAAAATGAGAATGGCAATGATTCTCCGATGTGTCATCCTGCGCGGCAAGGCCGTCCCTTCGTGAAATGCAGGCATGCCCGCCAAAGACGGGCGCAGGAATGACAAACTTAGAGTGAATGGCAATCTCAAAGAAAATGATAATTCAAACACTGCCCGACAATCATTATTTCACAATTCGTATTGCAAATGTGAACTCAACAGTTTAGGTTTGTTGCGACCCCATTTTTATCAACCGCTCATAATTTCAAATCATGAAGACCTTTTACATTCTGTTGTTCATCGTGATTGCCAACACTACAAAAGCTTATCCCCCTTCGGCTGATGAACATATAAAAGTTGATCAGTTTGGATACAGGACCGGTGACAGGAAAGTTGCCGTCATAAGCAATCCGGTTATCGGATACAATAATTCAAATCCATTTACTCCAGGTTCAATATACCAGATAAGAAACTGGATTAATGATGAAGTTGTGTATTCCGGAAATATTGTCACATGGAACGGTGGAGCCACTGATGCACAGAGCGGCGACAAGGTGTGGTGGTTTGATTTTTCATCTGTAAATGTTCCCGGAACGTACTATGCATATGATGTTACAAGAAACGTTCGTTCATATCAGTTCGAGATTACAGACCATGTTTATCTCAATATTCTTAAACAGGCAGCCAGAGTATTCTACTATCAAAGATGCGGAACCCCTAAGTCATTGCCTTACGCACAATCCGGCTGGACAGATGATGCCTGCCATGACGGCAGTTTGCAAGATACAGACTGCCGTTTATACAGCAACAATACTCCTTCTACTTCGAAGAATCTTGCGGGAGGATGGCATGATGCCGGTGATTACAACAAGTATGTCAACTTTGCATTTGAACCAATGATTGATCTACTGCTGGCGTTCGATGAAAATGATTTAATGTTTGGGGATGATTACAATATTCCCGAATCCGGAAACGGTATACCGGACATACTTGATGAAGCGAAGTATGAATTGGATTGGCTTCTGAAGATGCAGCAAGCGAATGGCTCTGTTCTAAGTATTGTAGGTGTTCTGAATTTTGGAACTGCAAGCCCGCCGTCAGCAGACAATAACCAGAGATTTTATGGTCCGGCAACAACCTCTGCAACACTTGCGGCTTCTGCCGTTTTTGCTCTGGGTGCCATACAGTTCAACAGCATCGGACAGACTGCCTATGCAAATATTCTTCAGACTGCTTCCGTCAATGCATGGAACTGGGCTGTAGCGAATCCCTCAGTCACTTTTTACAACAGCGGGATCATTGGAGCGGGTGAACAGGAAGTCAGCACTTATGAGAGACTGGTGAGGAAGATGGCTGCATCATGTTTCTTGTTTGCACTCACGGGCAATACGGTTTACAAAACTTTCTTTGAATCAAATTATAATCAGATGCACCTGATCCAATGGGGATATGCATATCCGTTTGAGTGCGCTCAGCAAAATGCGCTGCTTTACTATTCTTCATTGCCCTCAGCTTCAACTTCTGTTGCAAATGCAATAAAGAGTGCTTATAAAAATTCACTTAAGACAAATAATGCAGACAATCTACCTGCTTATCTTAATAAAACTGATTCTTACCGCGCATATCTGTCAAATCAGAATTATACCTGGGGAAGCAACACCACAAAGGCAAGGCAGGGAATAATGTTTACCAATATGCTGGAATATGCTCTTGATACTCTGAATAATACAAATTACAGGGAAGCCGCTTTAGGATTCATCAACTATTTCCACGGTGTTAATCCAACTGGATTTTGTTATATGACAAACATGTCTTCAAGCGGCGCAGAGAATTCAGTAAATGAGATCTATCATGCATGGTTTGAAGACGGCAGTCCGCTTTGGGACAGGGTCGGAACTTCTGTGTATGGCCCCGCGCCGGGGTTCATCCCGGGCGGTGTCAATCCAACTTATGCATTGGACGGTTGTTGTCCTTCGGGATGTTCTTCATACAATTATTTATGCAACACTTCGCTTGTAACTCCTCCGCTTGGCCAGCCAATACAAAAATCATACAGAGACTGGAATACGAGCTGGCCTCAAAACTCATGGACAATAACCGAACCCGGCATTTACACTCAGGCAGCTTATGTGAGATTATTATCGGCATTCATTGATGCATCCTCCGTAAGAAAAGTTAAGATCATACTGGAAGGATTATACAATCAGAGCACAAACAGTCAGAATATGAGAGATACAATATTTGTATTTCTCCGAAACATCACACCGCCATATAATTCTGTTGACTCGGCGAGAGGAGTAATTGATTCCACAGAATTTACCTCAGCGCTTCAGTTTCAAAATGCAGCAACTGGAACATATTATGTTTCTGTCAAACACAGGAATTCAATTGAGACCTGGAGCAAGGCCGGGGGTGAATCATACAACAGTGCAGAGACTTTCTACTATGACTTTACCAATGATTCATCGAAAGCTTACGGCTCCAATATGAAATCAGTTGATTCATCACCGATACGATTTGCCATTTTCAGCGGTGATGTTAATCAGGATGCTGCAATTGATGCCACCGACTTGTCTCTTGTTGAGAATGATGCTGCAAATTTTCAAACAGGTTACATAAAGTCAGATCTTAACGGTGACTATATTGCAGATGCAACGGACCTTGCGATTGTTGACAATAATGCTTTTGACTTTGTAGTAAGAATTATTCCATGAACAATCAAAAGTAGGTGGTTTCACATCCGTCCAAATCGTTTGTCAGATCTTTATCAATTAACAATGCTGTCCAAAACATTTTTGAAATTACGAAATTATTGCCAAAACAGTTCAAGAGTAAACCCTTTTGCGAAAGTCGTAAGAACAACCCGCCCGCCTGGCCAATTTAAGTTTTGATCATAAAACAAACGGCGGCAGGCCTCATCCTAATGCCGTTAAGAAATTGTGAGCTTTGGCGCAAACGTGAATTTCCTGTTTGACGAACACGACAGCGCTCTTCTGTCGTGTGAGGAGTTGAAATTCACGTAGCCAAAGCGAGCAATTTTAGGCAATTAGGATGTAGCCTGCCCGAAGAACACTGAACTACAACACATTTCGCAGGCGGGCGGGCGACTTTTCTTTGCCAAGCTTTCTTTTGGTCGTTCAAAAGAAAGCGGAATAACTTCTTGCAGCATATTTCGTCAAACTTTTCACCTGAAGAATTTCAAACGTTTTAGACAGAGTTGATCAATTAACTTCAGAAAGAATCATAAGTAGCTTTTTATAGTAGCCTGCATTGAATATTTTGATGGAAATAATCACTGAACAAATTTGAACTATAAGAAGACAAAGATCATCTGCACCATCGGCCCTTCAAGCGGCACAGTAGAAATGATCGGAAGATTGATCACCGCAGGCATGGACGGAGCAAGACTGAACTTTTCACATGGCAGCCATGAGATACATAAAGAATATATACAGAACTTCAGAACTGCTTCCAAAGAAGCCGGTAAGATAATTACTATCATTCAGGATCTGTCAGGTCCGAAATTACGGATAGGAAGAATTGCGGATGGTCAGGCTGAGATTGAAGAAGGAGCCAACCTCACAATTACTAATCAGGAACTTATTGGCAACTCACAGATCATTTCCACAAACTATCCCGGACTAATAGATGATGTTCATGAAAATGAAGCGCTCCTTATAGATGACGGCAAGTTGAGACTCATGATAAATGAAGTTGACAGGCAGGCAGGATTGATAATCTGCAGGGTGATGAATGGCGGGATCATGAAAGAAAGGAAAGGCATCAATCTTCCTCATACAAAGCTGTCAATCCCCTCGCTTACAGACAAAGACATGGATGATATTGCCTTTGGCATTGAACAGGGAGTGGACATGATGGCTATGAGTTTTGTGAGATCGACTGAAGACATAAAGCTCATCAGAAAGATCCTCGGGCCGGAAAATTCTCACATACAAATAATTGCCAAGATAGAAAGACCGGAAGCAGTTGAGAGTATTGACTCAATCATTGATGAGACTGACTTTGTAATGGTTGCGAGAGGTGATATGGGAGTTGAGATATCAACGGAAGATGTTCCTGTTATCCAGAAAATGATAATCAGAAAGTGTAATGAAAAGATCAAACCTGTAATTACAGCAACACAGATGCTTGAGTCAATGATAAGTTGTCCGTCACCCACACGTGCAGAAGCATCTGACATTGCAAATGCAATTCTTGACGGCACTGACTGCGTAATGCTATCTGCAGAGACATCAACCGGTGATTACCCAATAATTGCAGTAGAGACGATGAACAAGATCATAAGAAAGACAGAAACAATTCAGATGACAACTTATTTCAAGGATATCTTTATAGAGGATTCACCGGAAAACACACTGCATACGATCTGCAACTCTGCAGTAGAAATTGCAACACGCGTAAATGCGAAAGCAATAATAACTCTCACGCACACAGGAAAGTCTCCATTGTTGTTATCAAATCACAGGCCATCACCACAGATAATATCTGCTACGTACGAAGAAAGGATCATCAAGAAATGCAAGCTCATATGGGGTGTTGAATCTGTAATCATAGAAGAATCAGACAGCATTTATGATACTCTGGAAATGGTTCGTGATCGACTGAAGAGCTCAGGCATAATGAATACAGGAGACAGAGTTGTTGTAATTTCCTCCATACCTTTCTCCAACACTGAATCGGCAAATATGATACATGTGTCTGAGATTTGATATGGCATTCCATAAAACCAAAACAAAACAACACATCAGCAGAATTTAACATTAAGATGACAAATAAATTTGATGTCATAATAATTGGTGCAGGACCTATTGGAATTGCATGCGGAATTGAAGCAGAAAGGCAAAAGATGAGCTATCTGATTCTTGAGAAGGGATGCATAGTCAACTCTATTTTTCACTATCCTACAAACATGACATTCTTCTCAACATCAGAGAAGATCGAGCTGGGCGGAATTCCGTTCGTCTCTCACGGAACAAAGCCTTCAAGGAGGGAGGCACTTGAGTATTACAGAAGGGTTGTTCAATCATACAAACTGAATATCAATCAGTTTGAGAAAGTTCACCTTGTTGAAAATGATTCATCAGGATTCAGGATCATGACACAGAAACATACATATGGTTGCAAGTATCTCATACTGGCAACAGGTTATTACGACAATCCGAACCTGCTTGGAATTCCGGGTGAGTCATTGCCGAAAGTTAAGCATTACTTTGATGAAGCACATCCCTACGCAGGGATGAAGACTGCAGTGATCGGAGCAGGAAATTCCGCAGTTGATGTTGCACTTGAACTGTATCGCGTTGGCGCTGAAGTAACGATGATAGTAAGAGAATCTTCAATCAAGCCATCAGTGAAATACTGGGTGAAGCCCGACATTGACAACAGGATTGAAGAAGGTTCGATAAAGGCATACTTCAACTCGGAGATCCTGGAAATAAGGCAGAACGACATCGTTGTGAAAACAAAGAAAGGAAAATTAGATTTAAGAAATGATATTGTATTTGCCATGACCGGTTATCATCCGGATATTGGTTTCTTTCAGGATATCGGGTTGAAAATAATTGATAAGAGGAAGGCATTCTTCAGGAAGTCAACTCATGAGACGAATGTAAAAGGGCTTTACATTGCCGGCGTGGCTTGCAGCGGAAGCGATACTGACAAATTCTTCATAGAGAATTCAATAATTCACGCGGAGAAGATCATGAAGAACATAGAAATGAAAATCAGGAAATGAATGAAATCAGCTAAGAGAATTGATCCTGTTGCTGAAGTATTTGAGAATCCAGAGATTGAACTCGTCGTTCTTCTTTGTCAGCTCAATGAACTCTGATTTCTGAATCTCGATTGAATTTACATCTGTCACTGCAAATGCTGACTTGGTGTATGCTTTGCCGGAGACCGCATCTTCAATTCCTGCAACATCGCCCGCAAAGCATTTTGATATCTGCAACACGGAAGAGTCATCGGAGAAACGACCAATGCTTAATTCACCTGATAAAATGAAATACACAAAATCAATTCTTTCATTTTCGCGGTAAATAAATTCTCCCTTTTTGAAAGTCCGGAAATGAACTCCGCGAAACTTACCTAAAAGACTGTCGATATTAAAATCCCTGAGAAACGAGTTTGAGTATCTTTCAAACATGACATTGTTATTTGAGAGGAATGCATCAGTCATAGATATTAGCGATCCTGATGAGCGCTTCCCTGTTAGTAATTACTATTTTCTTTCCATCAATCTCAATTATTCCTTCCTTGCGCAGTTCAGTAATTACCCTGATTGCCGTTTCTGTTGCAGTGCCGACAATCCTTGCCAACTCTTCCCTGGTAATAGTAAATGAATCCAAAACAGCTCCGTCATCCTGCCCGTAGTATTCCTTAAGCATGAGCAAAGTTTCCGCCATTCTTTCGGTTACAGTCTTCTGTGCAAAGTGAGTAACTTTCTTCTCAGCATCCTTCAGATCATCCGCAAGAAGTTTCATGAGATTGCCTGTAAGTCCTGCATTTTTTTGAAGCAGTGAGAAAAAAGTCTTTGACGGAATTATGCAAATTCGCGAATCTTCAAGCGAAGTGGCAGTTGCCGTATATGATTCATTACTTATCAAAGCACGGTAGCCGATAATGTCCCCTGCCTTAGCAAGCCTGATTATCTGCTCCCTGCCTTCGATCCCTGTTTTTGATATCTTTACTCTGCCTTTGTTGATGCAGAATAAGCCCATCGGATGATTGCCTTCAAGAAATACCACCTGGCCTCTTCTGTAATAATTGCAGAGATGAGTGCCCGACAATAATGAAACATCTTCATCGTTTAGAGTGGCAAATACTGATTCAATTCTCGATTGACAGAATTCGCAAACAGGAGTAACGAGTTTTCTATTCATTGGGAAGTAACAGTGAAATGTTTATGCAAAATAGTTTAACAATTGCATAATAACAATTTACTATTATTAAGACCAACGCATGGAAAAGAACAGTCAGAAATTATTTTTTTATTACTATCTGCACATTACTTCGTGTCCGGAATTCGATACAGCGCCCGATTCCATTGGACTGATAAACGGAATCCCAAGGTTCAATCCGCGAAGTATGAACAGAATTCCCAACACAAGAATCAAAGCAGGAACAAATTTCAGTATCTTAGACCTGAATTTTCCCGAAATGAAATTCCCAAAGACTGTAACGCCAAGCATTACCGGCACCGTACCAAGTCCAAACATTGCCATGTACAATGCCCCGTCAAATGCATTTCCCAGGGCAATTGCCCCGCCCAATCCAAGGTAAACAAAACTGCAGGGCAGCAATCCGTTCAAAATGCCTATGATGGCCATTGACTTGAAGCTTCTCTTTGTCTTAAGTGAAGAGTAAACCTTGCTGAAGAAAGGAGAAATCATGCTATATGCCTTCCCCGCAAACGGAGTCTTGATCTTCAGCAACAGGATTATAAATGAAAAAACCAGAAGTGATCCTATAAACAATGAAAGCCAGCGCTGAAGTCCGAAAAGATTCAACCTGTCACCGATAAACCCAAACGTCAAGCCAAGAGCTGCGTATGCAAGCACTCTTCCTCCATTGTATGTAACTTTCTTGAGAAGGACGCTTAAATTCTTTGATGAACCCGAGCTTAAAGAAAGCGCAATAGGGCCGCACATTCCAATACAGTGGAAGCTTCCTGCCAGTCCGATAAAAAATGCGGCTAAGTATTCCATATTTCAGTTAATGAATACGCTTTTGTCAACTGCATAGTTGTTACCGTCTTGAGAGAGATTGAGGCGTAGTTTCCAGAGACCCTTTTGCAAAGCGGGGTGAGAAATTATCTGCTTTCCATTTTCATCTGCCTTAAAGCTGACTTTGAAATCCATAGCGGCATCTGAAGGTCTGTAAAAAATTATCTCACCTGATTTTCCTGACAACACTTGAGGATCCTCCGAATAAACTATAACCGAGTTACCTTCTGCATGAGTCTTGATCAGATTATTAAGATCAATGGAATTCTTCTTAAGATCGATTTGCTGTTGATACTTTAATTCCTGTTCGTAGTAATTATCTGTAACCAGGTCAACTTTTCGCGTCATAGATATGACTACCATTAAAGTCATAATGAGAGCGAAGACCACTATCGGAAGTATTACGAACATTCTCCAGCTCGATTTGTTGCTGATTTTTTTCATTTCAATTAGTTGGTCCGATAAATGTTGTACTGACTTCATCAATCAATTTTCCATTGGTAAGTATCTTTATGGTCAAAGGCGTATTCAATTTCCTGATCTTATCTTTTGGAAGGAGTATCAGCAAACTGCCTTCGTGAACTTCCATGGGTTTAAGTACAATGTCAGAACCCGCAAGTTTTATCTCACCTTCACTTCCGGAAAGTTCAAATGATATTGGAACCTCGTTGAATGATTTGTTGCTGAGTTTAAGATTGTACATATTGCTTACTTTGTTATCCGGCTGATTCTGATAAATCATCCCGGGCGTACGAAGCACGTGTGCATCAACATCTTTTCTATTGGCAAACAGAACCGTGATCGTTGTCAGCAAAATTAGAAGTACCGACATATATCCAATCACTCTGGGTGTCCACTTAAAACCGGTACCTGTTCTTATGCCTTCCATGGAATCATATCTTATCAATCCTCTCGGAAGATTTATCTTGTCCATGATAGAATCGCAGGCATCTATGCAAACAGCACAGTTTATGCATTCGAGCTGAGTGCCGTTGCGTATATCAATTCCGGTTGGACAAACAACCACACACTGATTACAATCAATGCAGTCACCAAGATGCTTCTCTTCTTTTTCCTTAAGCTTGCCTCTCGGTTCGCCTCTCTTGAAGTCATAAGCAATGACTGTAGTGTTCTTGTCAAGAAGAACTCCCTGCATTCTACCGTAAGGGCAGACCAGAATGCACGCTTGTTCTCGAAACCAGGCAAAGATCCAATAGAAGCCGATGGTAAAAAAAATAATCGCGATGAAACCTGAAATGTGAGCTGACACAGGATCGTTGATTATCTTCCACAATTGATCAACTCCGATAATGTAAGACAGGAGTGTATTTGCAATTATGAATGACAGTGCAAAGAAGATCACATACTTCAAACCTTTCTTGAAGACCTTTGAACCGGTCCATGGCGCTTTATTGAGTGCCATTTGTTGGATATAGTCTCCTTCGATCAGATACTCTATCTTTCTGAAAACCATTTCGAGAAATATTGGCTGAGGACAAACCCAACCGCAAAATACTCTTCCGAACACAGCCGTTACCAGAAAAAGAGATACAAAGATCGATATCATCAGCAATCCAAACATATAGAAATCCTGTGGTGTGAAGATCGCCCCGAACAATATGAATTCTCTTTCAACTATGTTGAAGAGGAAGAAAGGATGACCGTCAACCTTAATGAAAGGAACGCCAAACAGCACTGCAAGAAGTATAATGCTTACTATTGTCCTTGCCGTGTAGAATCTTCCCGAAGGTTTCTTCGGATAGATCCATTTTCGGTGACCGTCCTTCTCAACGATAGAGATCGTATTGCGAAACGAATCGTCAATCAAGTTTGCCGATTCCTTTTCTGATTTGACTTCTTCTTTTACAGAGTTCAATTATTTTCCTGATTTTGTTGTATCCTTAACAGCGCTTTCCTTAGATTTGGCAGTATCTTTCGAAGTTCCGCTCACCTTTACAGAATCTGATTTCACCTTTGTGCTGTCGGTCTTTGCATTGGTTGAATCGCCACCGGTTTCCACATACGGTTGTCCCTCCGGAGCTTTTGCGTTTGGCGGATTGGTCCCCTGAAGTGAAATAACATAACTTGCAACTTCCTGCATAGTCTTAGGATTGAACTGATTCTGCCAGGAAATCATACCCTTTGCAGGCACTCCGTATTTTATTGTCTTAAAGACATTCTTGATGCCGCCGCCGTGTATCCAATACTGATCAGTAAGATTAGGTCCTACTGTTCCTTCTGCATTATTGCCGTGACACGGCACACAGTTTACGGAAAAGATTTGCTTTGCATTGTCAAGTGCAGCTTTATCTGTGACAAGAGTTACCGAATTTTCATTAATGAAAGCTCCTGTCCTGATCAACTCTTCTCTTTTGAGATCTGCAGCAAATACTTCATCAGTATATTCCTGCAAAGGAAGCCTGCCGATATTGAACACGTGATAGTTCAGCAGATAAAGAAACGCGAACACTATTGTACCATAGAACAGGATGTTAAACCAGGGGGGTACATTGTTGTCCAGTTCAGTTATTCCGTCATAGTCTTCATCCATCATAAGCTCACGCTCTTGTGAGATGGGCTTGAGACCGGAGATCTTGTCATAAATTCCCTTGAGAACCGACTTTCGGGGCTCTAATGCGACTGTTGCTTCTCCGTAAGTCGGAGACTCTTTTAGAAGAGGAATGAAGATCGCGTTCAGCAGGAGAAAAAATATGACGAAGAGAATGATATAGTAGTTGGTCATATCAGTCTCATCAGTTGCTGCAGTTGATGTTTGTGCCAGCAGAGGAAATGAAACCAGCATCATGCTGATACACGAAATCAAGATCAGATAGAATTTATTTTTCATTTTTAGTTGTCTTTATTCTCTGAGTTTTCGAGAGGAAGATTCTCCATTTCCTCAATATAGTTCTTATCGAGTTTGACTATCCAAAGAGCCGTTGCAGTGAAAAACAGCAGAAACAACAGCATTGAAAATATCGGATAAACGTCAATCCCTTCGATGCCTTCAAAAATTTCTTTAAACATTTTTATCAGTTTATTTTATTGCCGAATTAGTATTGACCTTTATATCCGTTCCAAGCCTTTGCAGATATGCGATCAGAGCAATTATCTCCTTGTTGGGATCTGCCGTTAGTCCGTTCTTCTTCAGATCTTCGGCGATGACCAATGCCTGTTTCTGCAATTCATCATTCGATACGCTTTCATATCCGTCCGGATAAGGAACACCGAGAGTTCTCATTCCGCTAATCTTTGCTTCAGTAGAACTGACATCTATATCCTGATCATACAGCCAGCCGTATGGAGGCATAATAGATCCCGGAGATATTGACCTTGGATCAGACATGTGCAAGTAGTGCCAGATGTTCGGATACTTGCCTCCGACCCTGTGAAGATCAGGACCCGTCCGTTTCGATCCCCATTGAAACGGATGATCATAAACATACTCACCGGCTTTTGAATATTCTCCGTAGCGTTCTGTTTCTGATCTGAACGGCCTGATCATTTGTGAGTGGCAGGTATAGCAACCTTCTCTCACATAAATATCACGCCCTTGAAGTTCAAGCGGTGTATATGGCTTGACACTTGATATTGTGGGAATGTTTGACTTGATCAGAAATGTTGGGATCAGTTCCACCAATCCTCCGATGAGGATGGCTACTGTTGCAAGAAGTGCAAACTTACCCGGCCTTGACTCAAGCCACTTATGCTTGTACTTATATGTTCCACCCGTTGCATCCATCAATGCAGGAGCTTCTGCGGACTCTTCAGCAACAAGCGAACCGCTTTTCACAGTCTTGACCAAATTATAAATCATTACAATTACACCCACAAGATAAAGACTTCCGCCAATGGATCTTATGATATACATTGGTATTATCTTCAATACTGTCTCAAGAAAATTCGGATAAAGCAAAACGCCTTCAGGAGTGAATTGCTTCCACATTAATGACTGTGTTATGCCTGCCCAGTAAAGCGGAGCAGCATAGAATACTATTCCAAGCGTTCCGATCCAGAAATGAAAATTTGCAAGCCGTTCAGAATAGATCTTAGTATTGTAGATCCTTGGAAGCAGCCAGTACAGCATTGCAAAAGTGAAGAAGCCGTTCCATCCCAAAGCACCGATATGAACGTGTGCAACGATCCAGTCAGTATAGTGTGCAATTGCATTAACATTCTTCAGCGAAAGCAACGGACCTTCCAGAGTTGACATTCCGTATGCAGTAACGGCAACCACCATAAACTTCAAGACAGCGCTCTCTCTTACTCTGTCCCATGCACCTCTAAGCGTGAGAAGCCCGTTGATCATGCCTCCCCAGGAAGGTGCAATAAGCATTATGGAAAACACAGTGCCAAGCGACTGTGCCCAGTCAGGCAATGCTGTATAAAGCAGATGGTGTGGTCCAGCCCAAATGTAAATGAATATCAGAGACCAGAAGTGCAGTATTGACAGCCTGTAAGAATAGATTGGTCTGTCAGCTGCCTTGGGAAGAAAGTAATACATCAAACCAAGGAAAGGTGTGGTGAGAAAGAATGCAACCGCATTATGCCCGTACCACCATTGAACTAATGCATCCTGAACACCTGCATAAACAGGATAACTTTTCAGAAAAGAGACAGGAAGTTCAATTGAGTTTACTATATGGAGAACGGTAACAGTTACAATTGTTGCAATGTAAAACCAGATAGCAACATAAATATGTTTTTCTCTTCTCTTAGCAATTGTCCCGAAAACATTGATTGCAAACACAACCCAGATCAAAGCGATCAGAATGTCTATAGGCCATTCCAGTTCTGCATATTCTTTGCTTGTTGTGATTCCCGACGGGAGAGTTATTGCGGCAAGAACAATTATCAATTGCCATCCCCAGAAATGAACACTTCCCAGCAGTTTGCTGAACATGCCGGCTTTGCACAATCTTGGCAGGGAGTAATATACTCCCATGAATATTGCATTTCCAACGAATGCAAAGATCACTGCATTTGTATGGAGAGGTCTTATTCTTCCGAATGTTGTGTACTGCAAGGCAAAGTTCAGCTCGGGCAGAATCAACTGCAGAGCTGCCAGCAATCCGACAAGCATTCCAACAAGTCCCCATACTATCGTTGCTATCGCAAAATTCCTTACGATCTTATTGTCGTAACTGAATTTTTCCAATCCCATCTTTTGGAATCTCCTTTAGTTTATTAAATTAATTTCTTTCATACACTTTTTTATCCTTTCCAGAGCGATTGTAATGTCATTGTCCAGGCCTATAGAAAATCTTACAAGGCCGGCGCTCAGTCCCATTTTCTTCTGCTCATCTTCCGGAATTTCCGATGAGGTACTGTGGCCGGGAGAGCTGAACAGCGTCTTAAAATAACCCAGACTTACTGCAAGATATCCAACCTTTTCTTCCTGCATTCTGGTCAATAGTTTTGATGCATTTTCATAACTGCCCGCATCAATTGCCATCATGCCGCCGTATCCAAAGCCGTCGTTTTTAAGATTTGTAATTAAATCGAAATCAGGGTTTGACTTCAGTCCCGGATAAAATACTTTCACACCCAATTTCTCGAACTCTTCAGAAAGGAATTGAGCATTCTCGCTGTGCTTCCTCATTCTGATATGAAGACTGTGAAGATTTTTCAGAATGCTTGCTGCGCGGTGACTGTCAAGCACAGGACCAAGCAGCATTGTTGAACCTGAATTGATATCTGTCAGTGTATTTATAAATTCATTGGTTGAACAAATACATCCTGCAACGCAATCGCTTGTGCCATTTATGAATTTTGTAAGACTGTGAATAACAATATCAGCACCAAGCCTTTTCGGAGAAATGATCATCGGGCTGAATGTGTTGTCTATCACAAGCTTGGCTCCGGTTTGTTTTGATATTTTTGCAAGTTCAGGAATGTCTGTGACCTCAAGCAAAGGATTGCTGATCGCCTCTCCGTAAACTATCTTTGTTTTATCTGTTACGGCGGCTTTAACTGCTTCAAGATTCTTAAGATCAACAAACTTCACATTTATGCCAAGCTTAGGGAGAAAATTTTTGAAGAATGCATAAGTGCCTCCATAGATAGTTCTGCTGGAGATTATCTCATCTCCTGAGGAACAGATATCAAGCACGGTGCAGCTTATGGCTGCCATGCCTGATGCTGTAACCTGCGCGCATTCGGTATCCTCCAATCTTGCCAATGCATTTGCAAGAAACTTATTGATTGGGTTCCAATGCCTTGAATAAAGGAAACATCCTTCGATCTCATGATCAAATAAATCTTCCATCTTCTCAGGACTCATAAAAGTGAATGTTGATGAGTCAGTAATTGAAGGATTGACGTCACCAAATTCACCAAACACCAGATAATCATGTATGCTTGTACTCGGATCAAATTTCATTGTCGTATATTTAAGGTTATACAATTCCCATGCTTCTTGAAAGCATGAAATATTTTTCATGAGCAACTTTTGCCCAATGCGCCTGCGGACCCGGAATGATCATCTCAAGTCCGCGCGGAGAGAGCATATGATCACCTATTATCATCATTCCCTGATTGCCTGCATCAAGTATGGAATAAGCATTGATATCGCTGAAAGGAAGAGACTTCTTTTCAAGTCCGTAAATGTCTGCATAGATATTCCAGGCAGCAGTCTTAGCCATCATCTCAGTCGGATAGCTTGTCCTTGGCACATTGCACAAAACATCTGTTTCTTCAGGCGGCTCAACATCTACCGCAAGTCCGGCCGCATATATCTCAGGGTAATCATGATGTCTGTATTCATCATTTGTTTCAATGAAGCCCATTTCGTTTCCAAGTTCAGCGGAATTCATGACTGCATCCGAACCGCAGAATCCGGGAATTATCATAGTATAGCGTGAAGCCAACTCGGTTCCGTCACTCAGCACAACCTTTGCCGGCAATACTTCCTTTATAGAAGTATTGGTTATCCAATCAATCTTATATTGCTTGAATAGCCGTTCACCAATTTCTCTAAGATTCGCAAATCCACCAATGCCGAGATGCCCCAAGAATGGTTCAGGTGTTACAAATGTCATTGGAGCATCAGAACTTACTCCTGCCTTTGACAACTGGTAATGTGCATTGAATGCAAACTCATAGGCAGACCCGAAGAAAGCGGATCCCTGTGCTGCCGCAACAACAATGGGTCCGGCATGCTCAACATAATCTTTCCATGCCTTCTTCGCCTCTCTGGCACAATTGAGATTGCAGATACAATGACTGAATTTGCCCGGACCAGAACCGGGTACGTTTTCATAATCAGGATTTGAACCGGTGGCAATGACAAGATAATCATAAGGAAAATACTCATCATGCAGCCATACCTGTTTGTTGTCAGGGTCGAACCTGACTATCTCAGCTTCAAAGAATTTTATGTCGCGCTGATAAAACGGAGGCCTCACGTCAAACATAATGTCTTCTTCTTTTCTCAATCCAAACGGATACCATATCAGCGAAGGAACAAATACAAAGTCAGGAGATCTACCGATTACAATAATTTCATGGTCATAGCCGACAAGCTGCTTAAGTTCAATTGCGGCAGTGAATCCCGCAAAACTGTTTCCGGCCACGACTATATTCATTCTCTTCATGATCGCCTCCTTATGGTTTAGAATTTTTGACAGAACTTTTCTTGTTCTCTTCCTCATCAAACAGAATTCTGACAGAGGGTGTAAATCTGTCTTCATACTGATTATTTCTTACCGACCAGATGAATGCAAACAAGAAACCTGTGGCAACAATCAGACTTGCACCTATCAATACAAGAATCACACTCATAGCAATTTCCTTCTTTTTGCGGAAAGGTTTGTCATGCCAACAACAAACAGCACAATCGAAATTGAATTGAAAGGCATAAGTATCGCTGCAATCAGCGGTGAGAAATTACCCTGAGCAGCCAAATACAACCCGATAGCATTGTATATGAATGAAATCGCAAAGCTGATCTTTATGATTTTCATAGTTGACTTTGCAAAACTCAGGAAAGATCCAAGCTTCGTAAACTCATTTGCATCCATGATTATATCGCACGCAGGAGAGAAACTTGTTACATCTTCAGTCACTGATATCCCCACATTGCTTTGCTTAAGTGCGCCGGCATCGTTCAATCCGTCTCCAAGCATCATTACATTTTTGCCCTTGCTCTGCTTTGACCTGATGAACCTTAACTTATCCGACGGCATCTGATCAAAATGCAGATTCTCTTCATCAAACAATTTGCTTAACATGATCCTTTCATGACAATTGTCACCGGAGATCAACGAAATTTCATAGTCGCTTCCAAGATCCCTTATCAGTGTATCGAGACCATGCCTGAACTTGCTGTTGAATGTATAGAATCCTCTTACTTCACCATCTATAGAAAGAAATACATTGGTTGAAATTGCATTTTTCCTGGAATCCGTGCTGAACTTCTGAAATGAACAATCAATATCACCAAGAACAAATCTAATGTTCCCTAATTTTATTTCTCTTCCTTCAACATTTCCGCTTAATCCTTCACCTACAATTTCATCAAACTTAACAGACTTGAACACATATGAACCATTCAACGAATCATGGATCTTTCTGCTGAGCGGATGAGTGGAATTTCTTACGAGCGATTTCACCAAAGCATTCTCTTGTTCAGTGAGTTCACTTCCAATGAAATCAATTTTCAGATCTCTGGGATTTGTAATTGTTCCCGTTTTGTCAAAGACAATTGAATCAATTTTCGACAGGCTTTCGATCACAAATGAATTCCTGAGATAGAACTTGTTTCTTCCGAAGATGCGAAGACTGTTTCCAAGTGCAAACGGTGATGTTAAAGCTAGTGCACACGGACATGCAATTATCAGAACTGTTGTAAAAGCTGAAAGCGCCTTGTCTGCATCAGTTGGAAGCCAATAAGCTGCTGAACCAAATGCAATCAGCAAAATGACCAGAGTAAAATACTTGCTAACCAGGTTTGTAACAGTCTCAATACCTGACTTGTGGGATTTCTCAAATGCCTTATCATTCCAAAGCTGAGTCAGATAACTTTGCGATACTGTCCTAAGCACTTCAAGTTCAATTGCGCTGCCCAGATGTTTACCCCCGGCATAAATTATCTCTCCAAGAACCTTCTGCTCGGGAATAGACTCTCCGGTTACAAAGCTGTAGTCAATGTAACCTTCTCCGCTGAAGAGTATTGCATCAACAGGAATGATCTCATTATTTCTAATTAGGATTCTGTCACCAATTTTCAGCTTTGATACGGGTATGCATGATTCTATTCCTTTGCGGACAATTGTAACGGAGATCGGGAAGTATGATCTGTAATCTCTTTCAAAATTTACTGACTCGTAAGTCTTGCTTTGGAAGAGCTTACCGATGAGCAGGAAGAAAACCAAACCGGCGAGAGAATCCATGAAACCGGCATTATCGTGGACAAGTATTTCATAAATGCTTCTTAAGAAAAGCGCAAGTAATCCAAGAGAAATCGGAACGTCAATATTGATGAACTTATTCTTGAGTCCCTTCCAGGCTGAAGAGAAATAATACGAACTGCAGTATGTGATGACTGGGATGCCCAACAGAATGTTGAGATAATTAAAGACAGTCTTGAGACCTTGATCATAGGTATCTCCAATTGAAAGATACTCCGGAAAACTAAGCAGCATGATATTTCCAAGGCAGAAGCCGGCTATACCGATCCTTGCATACAGGTCTTTGAATGAACGTTGGGAAGTTTGTTTCTTAAATTCGGTATCAAGATTAATGGTAGGCTCATATCCCACTGAAACAAGCGACTTAACAACTTCCTTCAGAGTGGTGACTTCATTGTCAAAAACAATTGCAATCCTCTTTTGAAGGAAGTCAACCCTGGAATTTATAATTCCGGGATTTACTTTACTGATTCTTTCCAGGAGCCAGATACAGGAGCTGCAGTGAATCTCGGGAATTGTAAAAGTAACAGAAGAAATATTCTTGTCCCGAAATTCAACAAGCCGTGCAATTATGTCTTTGTCATCAAGATAATCGAATCTTTTTTCGAGAGGAACTTCCTTTACTTTCAAGCCAGCTTCTCCGTCAATTGAGTAATAATCACAGAGATTGTGCCCGTCAAGAATTTCATAGACCGCTTTGCAGCCTTCACAACAAAAGGATTTATCTCCTGAACGGACTTCGCTTTCGTCACAATTCTCTCCGCAATGATAGCAGAATGAATTGATTCTGTCTTTAACTAGGCTCATTTGCAGCAAAGATAAACTTATTCATATTGTATCACTATGATATTTGTCAGTAAAAAGTATGATTTTTGTCATACTTTTTCAAAATGCTCATTTCTGTACAAATTTTGAGGTTTTCTAAGCAAAAACTTTGTTTTCAGATAAAAAATGAGGTATTGCTTTAATAGAGCATTCTGATTATTTTAGCACTCTCACGGATAGAGTGCTAACACAAGTAATTAATTAATCAAAAATACAGTAAAAATGAAAGTAAAACCATTAAGCGACAGGATAATAGTAAAACCTGCAGAAGCCGAAGAAAAGACAGCTTCAGGACTTATTATCCCGGACACAGCAAAAGAAAAGCCGATGAAAGGTGAAGTAGTTGCCGTAGGAAAGGGCAAAGTAACTGACGACGGCAAGGAAATCAAACCTGAGTTGAAAGTAGGCGACAAAGTGCTTTACGGAAAGTATTCCGGAACAGAAGTAACGATTGACGGCGAGGAATATCTCATTATGAGAGAATCCGATGTCTATGCTATTATCTGAAAATAAAATCAAAAGGAGAAAATAAAAAATGGCTTCAAAAATAATAACGTTCAATGCTGAGGCAAGAGCAGCCCTGAAAAAGGGTGTTGATACTCTGGCTAATGCAGTGAAGGTCACACTCGGTCCAAAAGGAAGGAACGTAGTGATTGACAAGAAGTTCGGCGCACCGACGGTAACCAAGGACGGTGTAACAGTTGCGAAGGAAATTGAGCTTGAAGATCCAATTGAAAATATGGGCGCACAGATGGTAAAGGAAGTAGCTTCAAAAACATCTGACGTTGCGGGTGACGGAACAACAACAGCAACAGTTCTTGCACAGGCCATTTACAGAGAGGGACTGAAGCATGTGACCAGCGGAGCAAATCCAATGGATCTGAAGAGAGGAATTGACAAAGCAGTTGAAACTCTTGTAAAGGGATTGAAAGATCTTTCTTCACCGATAAAGGAAAATAAAGAGATCGCACAGGTTGGAGCAATTTCAGCAAACAACGACAAGTACATCGGCGGTCTTATTGCAGATGCAATGGATAAAGTTGGAAAAGACGGAGTCATCACAGTTGAAGAAGCAAAAGGAACAGAGACGAATGTTGATGTTGTGGAAGGTATGCAATTTGACAGAGGATATCTCTCTCCATATTTCGTGACAAATGCTGAGTCAATGGAAGCTGAGCTAGAAGATCCGTACATTCTTATTCACGACAAGAAGATCTCAACAATGAAAGACCTTCTTCCGATTCTTGAAAAGGCCGTTCAATCAGGAAGAGGCATGCTTATTCTCGCAGAAGATGTTGAAGGCGAAGCTCTTGCGACACTTGTTGTAAACAAGCTGAGAGGTACGCTTAAAGTTGTAGCCGTGAAGGCTCCAGGCTTCGGCGACAGAAGAAAGGCAATGCTTGAAGATATTGCTGTGCTCACAAAGGGTACTGTAATCTCCGAAGAGCAGGGTTACAAACTCGAGAATGCAACTCTTTCATATCTTGGAACTGCGAAGAGAGTTGTTGTTGACAAAGACAACACTACAATAGTAGAAGGTGCCGGTGATAAGGAAGATATCAAGAAGAGAATTAATGAGATAAAGTCACAGATCGACAAGACAACTTCAGACTATGATAAAGAGAAACTTCAGGAAAGACTTGCAAAGCTTTCCGGTGGGGTTGCCGTTCTTAAGATCGGTGCTTCAACTGAAGTTGAAATGAAAGAGAAGAAAGCCAGAGTTGAAGACGCTCTGCATGCAACACGTGCCGCAGTAGAAGAAGGAATTGTTCCGGGCGGCGGAGTAGCACTGCTCAGAGTCTCGTCAAAGCTTGACGGACTTAAGGATGAGAACCATGACATCATGACAGGAATCAGCATAATCAAAAAAGCAATTGAAGAGCCGATCAGACAAATAGTTGAAAATGCCGGTCTTGAAGGATCAGTTGTTATCAACAAAGTGAAAGAAGGCAAAGATAATTTCGGCTTCAATGCTGCTTCTGAAACCTACGAAGATCTGGTCAAGGCAGGAGTAATCGATCCTACAAAGGTTACAAGAGTTGCACTTGAAAATGCAGCGTCTGTAGCAGGACTTCTTCTCATGACTGAAGCTACCGTTGTAGAGAAACCTGAAAAGGAAAAAGCAGCTCCGATGATGCCTCCGGGCGGAATGGGAGACATGTACTAAGAAACAATTGCTGCTAAAGCAAACTGAAAATATGAACCCTCCCAGGATTGATCTTGGGAGGGTTTACTTTATTGCATAGTGTTAGACGAGATTAGAATTCCAGGGAAATGAATTAGCCAAGAAGAAAGCATTGCAGGATTGGCACTTCAAAAGATGTTTAACATTCGACGAATTCATCACAAACATTCTCATTTCATAAAAATGATATAAGAACTAAATTGCACAATCAACAGTTACACGAATCATGATTATTCAAGTATTGCTATTTTTTCTATCGGTATTTCCGGTCAACACTCCGGAGGCACAAACAAATGAATCTAAACTAAATCTGGAGTTTCAAATGTCAGACAATCCATATTACTCAAGGACCGACACAACCAAATTAAATGTCAGCGATTCAGAATGGGAAAAGATTCTTACAGAAGATGTATTCTATATTGCAAGGAAGAAAGGAACAGAGAGAGCATTTACCGGTAAGTATTGGGATTATGACGGCTTGGGGACTTATTATTGTGCTGTCTGCGGCAATAAGCTTTTCAAGTCGGACTCAAAGTTTGCAAGCGCATGCGGCTGGCCGAGTTTTTTTGAAACAGACAGGCCGAACAGTGTGATCTATGAAGAAGACAGATCATTTGGAATGCTGAGGACTGAGGTAATGTGTGGAAGATGCGATTCGCATCTTGGTCATGTATTTGATGACGGCCCTCCTCCGACCGGCAAACGTTACTGCATGAATTCTGCCGTGCTGGATTTTGATCCGGACAAACCTGAAAGCAAGTAAGATTGATATTGAACAATACCAACAAGTTTTTACACTGAACAATCCTATGAGATTAATCATACGTTCATTCATAGTTCTTCAGTCACTCATCATCACTTTTGCATTACTCTCATGCGAAGCTCCCGATAGCCACAAAAAGAATGATCCATCAGGTAACAAGAGCACAGCAGGAAATTCAAACACTATGACAGCGTTTGTTTACAGGGGAATGTTTGACATTTCCGGGAAATATCAATTAACAGACTGTTCATCCGGGAAACAATACAAGGTATCTAACAAAAGTGACCTGAGCTCTGTTGATAATGCAATCAAGCAAATGCAAAATAATCTCAAGAAAGAAAGAGTTTATGTTGAAGCTGAGGGATTTACATCAACTGAACAAAACAAATCAACCAATCAGTTCGATACCGTTCTTGTAATTGGCCGAATATCAAGGATTGACATGCAGTTTGACTGCAATCCAAAATGATCATGATTTCCCTTCCATTCCTATATGGCACAGGGCAAAATCAAATTTAACAGGATCATCCGCATCAAATTGTTTAAGAGATTCAGTAAGCTCTATTACAAATCTCATGTCACAGGATTTCCTGTCAATCAAACCAAGTTTCCTTGATACTCTGTAAACATGAGTATCGACAGGAAACAGGAGTTTCTCTTTCCCAGCTTCTTTCCAGCATCCTGTATCAATTTCATCTTCTCTTACCATCCATCTCAAATACAGATTAAGCCGTTTGCATGCCGAATTTTTTCTTGCATCGGGAATCAGATATGAATAACTCTTGCTCCCGCCTTTGGTCCTTCGCAGATTATCTCCTAGCAGCTGCAACCCGTTAAGAACATTCAAATCTTCTTCTTTGATGCCTTTAAGAAAAAGATTCTTCAAGCTGCCATGCTCTTTCAGGTTATGCTGAATGTTCTTAAACAAGTTGATCATGTCATCTGAAGAATTGAATCTGTAATCAAGACCCTTAAAGAGTTTTTTATCTTTTTGTTCAGAAAAATTCACGGTAAATTCATGCACATTGAATCCGATTTTTCTGAAGAGCTTATTCATCAGAGAATTGATCTGCTCCACTCTGCCATACGAATAGCAGGAAACAATCAAACCGGCAATTTCTATGTCGCAGGCATCATTGAACTTGTGAAGGATCCACACAGGATCTTTTGATGAGTGCTTATGCTTGTATTGCTCATAAATTTCAGTAAGATAAGAACCAAGATTTTTCAAATTCAAATCTGAGAATAAATGAAGAAGATCTTTATTATAGGTGACAGCGAAGCACTCATTTCAGAGCTATCTGAAGTGCTAAAGGAGAAATGCGAGATATGTGATGAACTGGATGACAAAGTCGACATAGTTTTTGAGCTCACATCTTATGACAAGGAAATGAAGTTCAGAATTTTGAATTTCATCGAAAGCAAGAATACAACATGCATTATCGTTTCTAATTCAGTTTGCATCACTGCACTTGAACAGGCATCTGAGATCAACTCACCTGCGAATCTAACGGGAATAAGTCTCTATCCTGGATTTTCATCTGCCAAAGCTGTTGAAATAGCATTAACAAAATTCACTGATGCACAAAAAGTTGAAAGCTTAAAAGAACTCTTGACAGGTGCAGGCAAACAAATTCTGGTTTCACCTGACAGGCCCGGAATGATAGCAATGCGGATCATATCACTGATCATCAATGAAGCATACCTGGTTCTGCAGGAAGGAACTTCAAACAGGGAAGACATTGATACCGCAATGAAGCTTGGCACAAACTATCCTTACGGACCAATAGAATGGAGTGAGAAACTTGGAATTGATCTTGTTCATAAAATACTTGAATCAATGTTTCATGAATTCGGAGATGACAGATATCGTATCACTCCACTTCTGAAAGAAAAGCATCTCGAAAGCCTGATCTCAAAGTGAACTTGCATTATCTGAATGTAAAGCCATGAATGACCAGCTTGATGGTCATGTAAATAGAAAAAATCGTAGCAATGATTATCACAGCAATCATCACTTTGGCAAGATTGCTGTCAAATCTCTTTTTTGGCTTTATGTCTTCCATTTCAATTATTGTGATATTTGATTTTTAAGTTCAACTCAAATGTTTCATGATTGTTATTCCAAAATCTCCGCTCATGTTCAATCCAATATATCAATGATCACTTTTCTTTCGGGTGGTCTCACTGGAGAAATCTTGATGGCCCTGTTCAATCTTTCTTCAGCCCTGTTAAGCATATCAGATGATTCTGCATACATCTCAAGCAAGGTATCACCCGTTTTCACTTCATCACCGATTTTTGAATGAAGAATTATTCCGGCAAGCGGATCGATCTTGTCTTCAATCCTCTTTCTTCCACAGCCAAGTTCAATTGCAGCAAATCCGATTTCATCTGCTTTCAATTCTGAGATGAAACCTTCACAGTCAGCAAATAAACTCCTGGCAATTCCGCTTCTCTTGAGTCTTGTCCAATCCTTCACAAACTCGACATCACCTTTTTGCAGTTTTACAATGTCAAGAAATTTTCTGTAAGCACTCTTATCTATGAGCCTTGTCACTGCTTTCTTCTCGCCTTCATCAATGCTTCCGGATTTTCCTCCAAGATAGATCATCGCACCGGCAAGTACTGTTGTAAGCTTGAAGAGATCCTGGACCATGGTACCCGACATCAGCTCAATTGACTCTTCGACTTCGAGCCAATTACCGATCTTTTTTCCGAGCGGTTGCTCCATGTCTGACAAGATTGCAATTGCCTTCTTGCCTGCCTTTCGGGAGGTATGAATCAGCTTCTTTGCAAGCTCTATCGGCTGATCAACTCCCGGAAGATTTGCACCGCACCCGATCTTGACATCAAAAACAAATCCGTCGGCTCCTTCTGCAAGTTTCTTGCTCATAATACTTGACGTGATAAGCGGAATACATTCCACAGTTGCAGTTACATCTCTCAGGGAATAAAGCCGTTTATCTGCCGGAGCAAAATCCTTGGTTTGTCCCGCCATCACAACGCCGATCTCCTTGAGCAATTCTGCAAACTTATCTACACTTACATTAACATCAAATCCAGGGATAGATTCTAGTTTATCAAGCGTTCCACCTGTATGACCTAATCCCCTGCCTGATATCATCGGCACTCCTATTCCTTCACTTGCCACCAGAGGCGCAAGAATCAGAGAAGTCTTGTCGCCGACACCTCCCGTTGAATGCTTATCAATCTTCGGCATTTTAAGAGAGCTAAGATCCAGAACTACTCCGCTTCTTAACATGATCTCAGTGAGCTGATAAGTTTCTTCATCAGTCATTCCCCTGAAATAAACCGCCATTAGAAATGAGGACATCTGATATTCTTCTATCTTGCCTGACAAATACCCGTCAATCAGATATTTCAGCTCATCGGCTGTCAGCGCAAGATTGTTTCTCTTCTTCTTTATTAGTTCTGATGGATTCATGGCGGTTAAATTATGCAAATAATATTCCTTTTGAAAGTCTTGATACAAACCACAAGAATAAGACCTTCAATTCTTCCAAGTCATTTCACAAATCAAAGAAAAACTTTTTGAAGATTTGACTCAGTGATTGTACTTTTCACAGTGTCAAATTCTCATACAGCAAAAATATCAAACATCCCTGCAATAAAATATTCACTGCCATTGATAGCAGGCATTATAGCAGGAAGTATGTTGCCGCTCAATAAGTCGCACATAACAATGACGATATTCGTATGCATCGTCGCAATCGTTTTTCTGAGATCTAAGAGCTCACTCATTCAACCTTTGTTGTACCTGCTTATCTTCATTACAGGATTTGCAAAATTCAACTTTGATTCATTCAACATATCCGGAAGTTCCGTTGCAAGACTCAAAACCACACTCAAAGATGAATCAGTTCTTTTAACCGGAATTGTAAGTGACCTGCCGGATCATGACAGTGCTAGAATACGCTTCACTCTCATGTCGAAGTTCATAGCCGCGCGTGAGACTTTATTCACCGAAGGTGATTTTCTTGTAACTATAACCAAGTCACGCTACGACACATCTGATTTGAGGATAAAGCCGGGTGATTTGCTGGTTTTGAAAGGCAGTATCTCAGAACCTCCGGGAAGTAGAAATGACGGAGAGTTTGACTACAGAAGGTATCTCTTCCTGAAAGGAATTTATAAAACTTTTCGTGTTTACGGATTTTCGAATGTAACATTGCAATCGCAAGAAAATCTTGACTTCGTGATGCAGAAAATTATTTATCCTTCAAAAATATTTTCGATCAATTGCGTTGAGAGGCAGTCGCGGGGAGATGAAGCTGAGTTTCTCAAAGGTCTGGTTGTCGGTGACAGGTCTGACATAAGTGATGAAGTAAAGCGGGATTTCATGGATGCCGGCGTTTCACATCTTATTGCCGTATCCGGGCTCAATGTAGCATATCTCATCTTGTCACTTTCATTGTTGCTTTCTGTTTTCAGACTCAATAATACATTCAAGCTGATTGTAATACTTATTTTTCTGATATACTATTGCATGCTTACAGGAAATACTGCATCAATAGTCAGAGCATCAATTATGGGAGGGTTAGCATTAGTATCATTCAGGATGCAGAGAAAATCTCAGTTCTATAACATAGTCGGAGTTTCTGCATGTCTGATACTCTTGTATGATTCAAGACTCTTGTTTGATGCGGGCTTCATTCTTTCATTTGCAGCAACAGTATCAATGGTATGGATCTACGAAAAGCTGGATAAGCACTTTGTTTCCGGAATTTTTGAAAATGAGAATAGAACGGCAAGAATACTCAGAAATATTCTTGCAGCATTCTTAATTACATTTGCCGCACAGGCAGGAACACTTCCTATTACTGCATCATATTTCGGAAAGATCTCGCTAATATCATTGATCGTTAACATTGTTGCAGTGCCGCTTGCAAATCTGTCACTTGCAATTGGTTTCATGCAGATATCGTTTTCACTGATCTCTGAATCTGTTGCATCACTTGCGGCTGAAACAAATAATCTTCTTCTTAGCGTACAATTGTTCATTATCAGGCAGTCGGCAAGCATTCCGGGTTCATCCTTTTATATTGAAGAACTTACGGGACTTCAGATAGCAGGCATTTACTTTTGCATACTGCTTGTTGTAACTTCAGCAAATCTCAAAGCGTTCTTGCTGCGGTTGTTCATATCTGTGATCATGGTTACTACATTGAAATCTGATTTCTACTCAAAGAAAAATGAGCTTTCAGTTACAATGCTTGATGCAGGACAAGGCGACTGCATTGTGATACAAACTCCTGATGATAAAAACATTGTAGTTGACTGTGGCAACTCTACAAATAGTTTTGATATTGGCGAAAAGACACTGGCACCGTTTCTTCGCAGGAAAGGAGTAAGTGAGATTGATCTGCTTATACTGACTCACAATCATGCTGATCACATTGGAGGTGCTGCTTATATCATAGAAAACTTCAGAGTCCGAACGCTTGTATATTCCTCAAATGGAATTAAGCAACCAATGGCATCAGGAATTTTTGAAAAAGCATCTAGCAAAAACGTGAAGATGCATGAAGCAGAGGCGGGAGATTTCATTGACGGAGCCGGTGAAGTTAGAATCTATCTTCTATTTCCTGAACTCAATCAGAATGCAGTGTTTAGCGGGGAAATGCAGGATAACCTGAACAACTCCTCGGTAGTATTTCTGCTTAAATACAAGGAAGCTGAGATATTATTTACTGGTGATATTGAAGCAGAAGCCGAAAAATATCTTGTTGAAAAATACGGAACATTCCTTTCATCAGACGTACTCAAGTCAGCACACCACGGAAGCAAAACATCATCAACCTCCGAATTTCTTTCCATTGTGGTGCCGGAAGCAGTGACAATATCATGCGGGATCAACAATAAGTTTGGACATCCTTCATCTGAAGTTTTGAAAAGATACAGGCATACAGGTGCGGAGATATATCGAACAGACCTTAACGGAGGCATAACTATTGTTACCGACGGCAGCACATTCAATATCAAAGAGTCATATTACAGATAAACGTTCAGAACTTCACATTGACTTCATAAATGCCCTTGCCTCGTGATGCAAGGAAATTCACAGTATTCAGATTGGGATCATAATTTATCTTGCCTATTGAATTGTAAATCTTTCCAAGTGATGAGTTATCAGCAAATACTTCCATAACATTATCTGAATAGCTTTCACCTGACTTGGTTGTAGCCGTGAAGAACATTTTTCCGTTTACAGTATAAAACAGATTGTAAACATTTGAGATGTATTCTGAACCGGGTTGAGATATTTTAGGTGGAGAAAGCTTCTTGCCGTTAACATGTATGCTGCTGTAATACTTATTATCGCTTATCTTCTCGTCTGTTACAAATGCGTAATCACCTTTGCCGGAATAGACAAGCGCTTGTGCAGAATCCCCCGCAGTCTGATAGATCAGATAGCCATAGTTTCCAATCTTCTCATTATCAATGTAAAGATCAACGGTGCTATTATAAGCATCAGCGGATTTGTCCTCCATCATTCCGAGATAATAGATCTTATCATCAGGTGTAAAACCGTAACCATAGATTTCATCATACCCTTCCTTGTTTACCTTTCTGACATCGTTCCCGTCAAACTTGTACAGATCGAATTTCATAACGCCCTGTTTGCTCTGTGCCACAAACAGCATATCGCCATTGCTGCCTCTGACTATCGGTCTGAGGTTATATCCAAGAAAAGTTTCCTTGCCATCTTTTATAAAACTATGGGATGTGTTGTATGATTCTACATTGTCTGCACTCATTTGTTTTGTCTCCTGCCAAGCCACATACGATACACTTCCATCCGGATCAATTTTCAATTCCTGAATACTGGATGTTACATTCTTATCACGTGCGGAAGTCTGAGGAGAGACCTTTTTTTCATTCTTGACAAGGTAGGAATCATATACATATTCAGCTATGGAATCTGAAGCTATATAATAAACAGAATTTGAGCCATCAAAATATAACGGCGGATAGATGTAATCAAAAGTTCTGAACTTCTTCCCTCCTTTCACAACAAAGAAACCTTTGGGAGATGTATATAATCCTCCGTTGCTTTTGGCAATAAAACACATTTCGCCGTTTCGATCGTAAACTATGCTCGTGAAATCTATGTCTGTATAAGGCGTCTCTTCACGTTTCCCGCCCTGTATCAGATATGCCTTGTTATTTGCGACACCAACATACAATCTTTCACCGTTCCCGTCAACAAGATATTCATCATCACTTATATATTCATCTCCTTCTTCCGATGTTGAGGGCTTCATTGTAAATGCTGCTCTTAATTCATCGTAAGGCTCGGATCTCTTTATACCCTTATCTAAAGAATACCTTATCAGAAAATACTTTTCTCCTTCTTTTGAAATCAGAATGAGTTCATCATTCTTGTTGATATATGAACTGTACCAGTCAATATACTCTGAAGAAAATACACTTTTCCCGTTAACGATTAATGTCCCGGTAGATTTGCGTGAAGAATCTTCATAGTAATTTCCAAAAGCAGAATAACTTCCATCAGAAAAGAATCTGATCTTATCGGATATTATGGAATTGAACTGCTCGGATACTGTATTGCCATATTGGATCTTACCGCCGGTATGATCATTGTTCCAGATCACATAGCAAAACTTTCCGGTAGTCTTGTCCATGTTGAAGTCAAACACATCTGCATTCTGAGGAACATCAAACTCGCTTATCAGCGTCTCTTCGATCACTTGTGCGGCTGCAACGCCGGAAGAGAGAAATAACAGCACAGAAAGAAGCTTTATAAATCTGATCATAGATCAAAGAAGAAATTGGTTAGTAAAATTATTGCTTTAACTTATATTGTTTCAGGGATTCACATTTATCAAGAACAGGATAGTCATACCATAATCCGCAACACATTCCGGATATGCCGTAGAGCAATCGAAAAATTCAGACAACAAATCTGCATTCAACTGCCATAGCATTATCAAGAAGCAAATTGTATTTGCATTTGCTCAATTCGACTGCTCCGAGTGATTTAAAGTGAGGTGTCATCATCTGAATATCAAAAAGAAGAAATTTATTCTTCTTTAAGATTTCAAACAGCTTTACCACGCAAACTTTAGATGCGTTGTTTTCCTTATAGAACATTGATTCCCCAAAGAATGCACCTCTGAATGCAATACCATAGAGTCCTCCCACAAGTACATCGTCTTTCCATGCCTCGATCGAATGTCCGAAACCCTTGCGATGAAGTTCGCTGAATGACGAAATGATAAGTTCATTGATCCATGTATCCTCACGCTCAGCACACAGGTTTATGACTTTCTCAAATTCGGTGTTGTGTCGTATGTCGAACGCATTTTTTTTCAGCACTTGTCTTAATGAGCGTGAAAGCTTCAGATCGCTTTCATCATCTGCTATGGGTATAATTGCTCTCGGATCAGCTTCATACCAGCTTACGGTTCCGTTGCTGTTTCCCATTGGAAAGATTCCCTCGATATATCCCATAAGCACCTGTTCCCAGTCCAGCGTAAAGTATTCAGTCAATTGATCAAAGCATTAGATATTAAATACTATTCACAATGTGATCCTGCAACATCAGCAAAGAGACTGATCAGCTTTCCTGAATCATTATATTGTAGCTCTTTACTATTTTGATTAATTTGATGCAAAGATAAACAACATTGCCACAAGTGAAACTAGAATTTTTCAAGCCTTCTTTAGACACGACAATCAGACTTAAGTATGTAGAGAGCTTAATTCCTGCAGGCTTTCCATCTCCGGCATTTGATTATCTTGAAAAAGAACTTGACCTGAATGAGTACCTAATTAAACATCCTTCTTCAACATTTCTGGCGAAGGTTACTGGTGATTCGATGATCAAAGCAAATCTGAAGGATGGCGATCTTCTGATCATAGATAAGGCAAAAGAACCAAAAACAGGTGATACCGTTGTTGCGGTTGTTGAAGGAGAGTTTACGGTTAAGAAACTTCACATCGAAAAAGGCAGATACTACTTAGTGCCTGAGAATGAAAAGTACAAACCAATAGAAGTTACAAATGACACTGAGATATGGGGAGTTGTAATCAAAGCGATAATAAGTCTGTGAATAGAATTTTTGCGCTGGTTGACTGCAATAATTTCTACGCCTCATGCGAAAGAGTTTTCAATCCAAAACTTAACGGCAGACCCGTAGTAGTACTCAGCAATAATGACGGATGCATCGTAGCAAGAAGTAATGAGGCAAAAGCTCTCGGCATCAAAATGGGAGTTCCTTTCTTCAAAGTGAGGGACATTATCAAATCAGGAAATGTAGCTTACTTTTCATCCAACTATGCGCTTTATGCGGACATGTCGAAAAGAGTAATGGATACGCTTAAGGCATTCACACCCGGAATTGAAGTTTATTCAATTGATGAAGCATTCATTTCACTTGAATCAGTAACCGGTGAAGATCTGACCATTTACTGCAGACGCATAAGAGAACAGATTTACAGAAACACCGGGTTGCCGGTATCAATAGGAATTGCCGAAACAAAAACCCTCGCAAAGATTGCAAATGAATTCTGCAAGAAGAATGAACAGCTTAAGGGAGTGTTTGACATTACCGCATTCAGTGATAAGAGCAAACTTCTATCCAGAGTTCCGGTAATTGATGTTTGGGGAATCGGGAAAGCACTTGGAAGATATTTCATGTCAAAGGGAATTCTCAGCGCTAATGATTATATATCAGCAGATCCGGAACTTATCAGAAGAAAATCAGGAGTTGTCGGTTCGCGCACTCAGCTTGAATTAAAAGGCATCTCATGCATAGAGCTTGATCAGCTTGTTCATCCGAAAAAGCAAATCATCTCTTCTAGATCATTTGGGAAATATGTAACAAATATCCATGAACTCGAAGAAGCAGTTTCTCAATATACTTCCCGTGCTTTGGAGAAGTTGAGGATGCAGAGATCTTTGGCTAATTACATCAATGTATTCATACAGACCAATCATCATAAACTCACTGATATTCAGCATGCTGAGGGAAGATTTGCGGCCATGCCTTTTGCATCGTCATTTACTCCTGACTTTGTGGCAGTAGCAAAACATTTGCTCAGGCAACTTTACAAACCCGGTATAAATTACATTAAAGCAGGCGTTATGCTATCGGGCATAGTTCCTGATGATTCATTTCAGTATTGCATAGGAGATACTACGGATCATAATAAACGAAGGTCACTAATGAATTCAGTTGATGAGATCAACAACCTGAACGGAAGAGAAACGGTGAAACTTGCATCATCCGGGATTGGTCAGGATTGGCAGATGAAAATGTCTTATCGTTCAAGAAGATATACAACAAACTGGAAAGAACTAATGACCGTAAAACTACAATAACTCACCATGTGCGGAAGATACGAGAATGCATCAAGCAACGAGGAGCTGCAGGAAATTTTTTCTAAATATGCCGGCACGCTCGACATTGCATACGATATCGATGACATTTTGAAAGAGCAAAATATTGCACCAACAAACCTGGTCAAAGTTATTATACTTGAAGACAACAAATTCAAGCTGAAGGTGATGAAGTGGGGCATAAGATCAAAAATATTTGATCCTTCAAGATCAGCAAAAGGACTGGACCCTAACATTGAGAAAGACATTTTCAACAGTAAGATTGAAACATTGTCAAAGTCATCACGCTGGAAAAAATTTTTCAGCAATGGAAGATGCTTGTTTCCGATGACTGCATTTTACGAATGGATACCGGGTAACGGAAAAAAGATACCGCAAAGGATTACTCTGAGCAAGCATGACATTTTTTTTGCTGCGGGAATATTCACGGAAAAGGACATCAAAGGCGATGTTAGTTCATCTATCATTACGTGCGAGCCGAACAAATTCATGAAAAAGGTGCATAACAGAATGCCTGCTATTGTAACACCTGAGGATACTGCTCATTTCTTGTCTGACGAAGACGCTGCAAGGCAGATCTGCGAGCCACTTGATGACAGCATAAAAATGTCAATCGGGAAAGCGGATATCTGAATGAAGCTTTACTTCGGCTGCAGTCAATGGGGATATGAAAGTTGGCGAGGAAGTCTGTATCCTGAGAATTCTGCATCCGGTGATCTGTTGAGATACTATTCAAGGATGTTCAATGCAGTAGAATTGAATCCAACTTTCTACAATGGCGCAGATCCTGCCGCCATGATGAGATGGAAGCATAAGGTTGATGAGAACTTCCGCTTTTGTCCTAAAGTGCCAAAGAGGATCAGCCATGAGAAAAAGTTGTCAGATATTGATAATGAGCTTAATGACTTTCTGACCGGAGTTAACTTCCTTGGTCCAAATCTCGGAGTGATCTTTCTTCAACTAAGCAATCACTTCGGAGCGGCGGATCTTGAATCTTTGAACAATTTTCTCGCAAAAGTTCCGGGCACTTTCAAAATTAGTGTTGAGCCAAGAATTCCCATGATGCAGGAAGAAGAACTGTTGAGGCAGACTCTTTCAATTTTAAGAGAGAACAATGCAGGAATTGTCATTACTGACTCGATTGAATCAAGGGAGTACGTAAACAGTTTGCGACTTACTAACCACACTGCATTTATAAGATTCATTTCTTACGGACACGAAACCGATTTCCAGCGACTTGATGAGTGGTTTGCGCAAATTGAGAAATGGAATTCAAAGGGACTTCCCGAATCATATTTTTTCCTGCATTTCCCAAATGAGCAAAACGAAACGGGATTAGTCAATCATTTTTTGAGAAGAACAGAATCACTAATGATAATCTAACGAACAAGTTGAATTGGCACTTTTTGAACCATGTAACATTGTTTGTCACAAAAGAAGTCTTTCAAACTGAAGACGGATAATAAATTTGTTAACATGAAGATGGTGATATTGGAAGGCAGAAATACGACAATGTCAGCAGTGAGTTAATTCAATAATAATTCAACAGGCAAAAGATAATCAAACTAAAAAGCAGACAAACCAATGGTGAACACAGAAATTAAGCATACGGTAACAGAGAGATTTCTCAGATATGTTAAGATAGATACGCAGTCTGATCATTCCTCAACATCATTTCCATCTACTGAAAAGCAAAAAGATCTTGCAAGGATTCTTGTTGATGAGCTTAAGCAAATGGGTGTATCAGATGCAGAGATGGACGAACACGGATATGTTTATGCAACGATAGAATCAAATACCGACAAAGACGTGCCGGTGATCTGTCTTTGCTCACACATGGACACATCTCCGGATGCTTCCGGCAAAGATGTAAACCCAATTATTCACAGGAATTATCAGGGCGGAGACATTGTGCTCCCCAACAATTCAGAAAAGCTGATCCGTTTTGAAGAACACCATGAGCTCAAAGAACAGATCGGGAATGACATAATTACAACTGACGGGACAACTTTGCTGGGAGCTGACAACAAAGCCGGAGTTGCAGAGATTATGGATGCGGCTAACTTTTTTGTTTCTCATCCTGAAGTCAAGCACGGCAAGATCCGAATACTGTTCACACCTGATGAGGAAGTCGGAAGAGGAGTTGAGAAAGTAGATATGAAAAAACTCGGAGCCGACATCGGCTATACCATTGACGGAGCGGATCTTGGAAGCATTCAGGATGAAACGTTTTCCGCTGATTCAGTTGTGATGGAAATATCCGGGTTCAATATTCATCCGGGATTTGCCAAGGACAAAATGGAGAATGCCATAAAGATTGCTGCCAAGATACTTGACAAGCTTCCTAAGAATTACATGTCACCGGAAACTACAGATGGCAAAGAAGGATTTGTTCATCCTGTATCAATTCAGGGGACAGTAGATTCTGTCGTTGTTAAGTTCATAATTCGTGACTTCAACAATGACAAACTCATTGAGATGGAAGACTTTATCAGGAAGACCGCTGAAGATGTTGTTTCTCAATACCGTAACTCATCAGCCAAAATAACAGTTGAGCAATCATACAGAAACCTCAAAGAAGTGCTTGACAAGAATCCGAAGATTATTGAATATGCTCTGGAAGCTGTAAGGAGAACAGGTATTACGCCAAAACTTGACTCGATAAGAGGTGGAACGGACGGATCACGGCTTTCGTTCATGGGACTCCCCTGCCCGAACATATTTGCAGGTGAGCATGCATTTCATTCGGTACTTGAATGGGTTTCGATACAAGACATGCAAAAGGCGGTGGAGACAATAATAAATCTTTGCATCATTTGGGAAGAAAAGAGCTGAAAAACAAAACCTGATTTGTGAATAAGAAACTATTTGTTAATAACGATATTCGAATTGCCGAGACCTTATCTTCAGACTTTTACACTGATGACAACTTCTTCGAAGAATCAAAGGAAAAGATATTCTCAAGATGCTGGCAGTTTGCCGGTGACAGGGATATTGTAAGAGTTCCGGGACAAGTTTCGCCAGTCATGCTTTATGAAGATTTCATCAATGAGCCAATAATCTTTATAAGGGATTTTGATGACCGCATTAATTGTCTTTCAAATGTGTGCACTCACAGAGGCAATATCCTTGTGGAAGGCAACTGTAACGAAAGACAATTGAGATGCAGATATCACGGAAGAAAATTTGATCTTAAGGGAAAGTTTGTCTCAATGCCTGAGTTTGACAATGCTGCAAATTTCCCTTCGCCCAAAGATGACCTTCCTGTTATTCCGTTCGACTCATGGGAAAAGTTTCTGTTTGCTTCCATTCGTCCGGTTGGCTCAATGCAGTCATTCATTGATGAAATGATTGGAATCACTTCCCGTTTGAAGATCGAGGACATGAAGTATGAGCCCTCCGGTTCAAAGGATTATCTTGTAAAATGCCATTGGGCTCTTTATTGCGAAAATTATCTCGAAGGTTTTCACATACCGTTTGTTCACAGCGGACTTAATGAAGTGCTTGATTATTCCGGATACAGAACTGAACTATTTCCTTTCTCCAGTCTGCAAATCGGCATAAGCAAGAATAACGAAGGGATATTTGATCTGCCAAAAGATCACAGATTTGCCGGCAGCAACATCTCCGCATTTTATTTTTGGATATTCCCTAACATGATGTTCAATTTTTACCCTTGGGGACTTTCGATCAACATTGTCAAGCCATTGAAGAAAGATCTTACACGGGTATCCTTTCTTAGATATGTACTTGACGAATCCAAACTTGATCAGGGAGCCGGAGCGGGCATTGACAAAGTGGAGAGAGAGGATGAAGCAATTGTAGAGAATGTGCAGAAAGGAATAAGATCACATTTTTACGAAAGCGGAAGATATTCCCCTTCACGGGAGACAGGTGTTCATCATTTTCACAGACTGATCTGTGACTTCATGAATTGAAACAAGTGAAGAATCCTTTGCACATTTCTCTGGTAACTTTGCAGATCATCTGTATAATTGTGATCTTTGCTACAGGACCTTTTTTACCTGACTCTTTGATCCTGAATTTCATTTTCTGGATCTCTCTTGCATTCGGTGTTTGGGCAATGATAGAAATGAAGTTCCGATTCAATGTATTTCCTGCATTGTTAGAAAATTCAAGACTTGTAACTTCCGGACCATATTCTATTGTCAGGCATCCGATGTACACATCCCTGATCATTTCAATGCTAAGCCTTGTCTTGTCTGAAGTCAGCGTATTCAGAGTTGCCATCTGGTTGATTCTTTTTGCTGTACTTCTTATCAAATCCATTATTGAAGATACAATTATGGAATCTGTGTTTGACGGATACAGGAAATACGAAAGCAGAACCAGGAGGATCATTCCCTATATCTTATGATAATGCGAATTAATATTTTGCAATGAGTTCAAATTGATTTTATTTATCTGTCTCTATCAACTTAAATAGTTGCACAAGAACCCAAAACATTATATATGAGTCTGATAAAAAATATTCTGGCCAAGCTCGGATATCAACTAATAAGAAAGCAGAAGGATCTCGACAATATCAGCAAGAATCGTGCTGAAAATTTTCCTAAATGGTACAAGGAAGCAAGTGAGAAAGGTGAAGACGTTAATGATTATATTAACAGAAATGTCGGTAATCCAATGGAATTGCTGGAGCGTGTTGTTTTTCCATACCTTCCGGATAAGGCAAACACAGTAATTGAAGTAGGCCCGGGGACCGGAAGATTTTCAAGAGTCATTCTGGAAAAAATAAAGAAGAATCCGGATTACAAACTCTATCTGATAGATCACAGTCAATGGATAATTACTTTTCTTACCGGTTATTTTGAGAATGATAAAAATGTAGTTGCAATACTAAATGACGGATTACATGTTCCTGACATTGGTGACAATTCAACCGATATAATTTTCAGCAACGGAGTGTTCATTGAACTGAATCTTTCCAGATTCTATACTTACTGCAATGATTCTTATAGAGTGTTGAAGCCGGGCGGGTATATCATTTTCAATTACATAGACCTTGAGTTTGAGCAAGCATGGGAGCATATGAAGAAATTCTCAGAAAACCCCCGTTTCAGTTTTTCATATTTCACAAGCAAGGTCATAGATAAGGTCTTCCTGGAAAAAGGATTTTCATTGATCAACCGCTCTCTTGTCGGTAACAGCACTTATGTTGTATATCAGAAAGCCGTCTAAATGTAGTGAGATTGAACTGAATCGCAAGATTTCAGAGCGGTTCATTTATATTTGCGACTTTTCCTTCCTCAAATACGTCTTATCTGTAAAGGTCAATAACAACAACTTAAGATGAGTTTCGAATCAAACCGGTTTGTCGAACTACTGAGACCTGAATACAATGACGCGCTGAAGTACTGCAGGGCGTTGTGTTCAAAGCGTTCAGCTGACGATGCAAACGATATAATTCAGCAATCATTTCTGAAAGCTCTCGAGAATTTCGGATCATTGCGAAATGAAGAACGTTTTCGTTCCTGGCTATTCAGCATCATCACAAGGGAATATTACAACTGGATCAGAAAGGATTTTTGGAGAAGGTTTCTTCCATCAGATGATGAAAAGCAATTCCCGGAGTTACCGGAACTGATAGACAGGAGTCAGGAAAATATTTTCAAGAATGATATTGCAACTGCATTGAACTGTCTGAATGACAAAGAAAGATCAGCTTTACTGTTATTTGAGACAGGCGGATTTTCCATCGAAGAAATAATGGAAATACAAGGTGAAAGAAGTCTGTCTGCAGTTAAGTCACGGCTCAGTCGTGCCCGCTCAAAGCTCAGGGATTACTTTGACAATGAGTGCATCAAACCGGCAAACAAATTTAAAAGTGAATTTTCAGAAGGAGACATAAGCGATGAAACATACAGACTCATACAGGAAGCAAGAGGGAAATGAAATGAACAAGGTTTCCCGACTACTCAGCAAAGTCAACTACGAAAACTCCTTTGATTCAGCTGCCGGGTGGTTGAATGGCATAGAAGCCGAATCGCAAACAATTTATCCTGAAAGGAGAATTAAGAAGATGAAAGAATTCTTTATGGCAAGCAAGATAAGAATCGCTTATGCTGTTCTTGCCCTTGCATTCGTAGTTGCCGCATGCAATTACCCCGTAACAAGCAACGAAACCGCAGGTGATGTTCTGACCTGGGCTGTTGATCCAACCAATCCGGATGCAATCAGGCAAGTGAAGTCATTGCCATGGCTTGCAAACGGACCGGTGAAAGTTGAGGCAAGAAACATCAACGGAGTTGAAGAGCAACTCTATAGTTTTGTAATTCCAAAGGAAAGTCACGGTAAAGCCGGCGCATACAAGTCAGAGCTTGAGAGAATAGCCGGAGTAAGTTCAGTAAAACTCCTTGAACTGAGTCAGACCGTGAAACGCCCTGTTTACTCGGCACTGCTCCATGAGTTATTTCAGATCAACATTAATGCGACCAACATGAGTGACGAAGAATTGAAATCAGAGATAACAACACAATTGCAGAACGCGGGAATATCCGGTGCAGTGGTAAAGATCGAGATGAACGGAGATGCAAGAAGGGTGAACATCGAGTTTGCCGAGAATTCAATTCCACCAAACGGCGGCTTTGACATGACAATAACTGACGGCAATAATGTAGAGAGGATCAAGCAACTTAGAAAGGAATCAGGAACACCGGGCAAGTTCAATGGTAAGACAGACGAGGAAATTCGTCAGATGGTAAGAGAGGATTTTCCCGACGGCGATTTGCGAGATGATGAAATACATATCATCAGAGAAGGAAATGATGTCAAAGTAAAAGTAGTCAAAGAACGGGAAGTTGTAGAGTAAGATACTTCACCAACCGGTTTCAAACAAACGCCTTTTCCGGAATCTCCGGGGAAGGCGTTTACTATTTTAGTCATAGGCATTTTGATTTTGTAAAAATCTGAATCTTTTGTCACTATTTGAGCGTAAATATTCTCATGATCATTCCAGATTATCAAATACAATATCAGATTCAATTGATCCGTCAGATCGAAATGGAAAGAATGATTGAAGAATCAGGAAGACGCAAATAGTTTTTAGCTTTCATTCTGACATTATCAAATCATTAAGTCCTTGTTTCAATGAATTTCTATGCCTATTTTGGAAACTTAAAAAACGTTTATAGTTTCTATGAGTAACACCGAATCTGATCTGACGCAAAGGAACAGGATACTTGAATTCTCGAAGAGGAAATTCCATTCGGAAGGATTTTACAAGACTTCCATGGATGAACTCAGCAAAGGTCTTGGAATAAGCAAGAAGACTATTTACAAGCATTTCCCTTCCAAGGATAAACTAATTGAACAAATCTGCACTTGTACCTCCGAACAAATTGCCGGAACTATTGATGAAATAGTGGATGCCGACAAAGACGTGATATGGAAATTTGTAAAGATACTGAACATGTACAGCAACTTAACAATGAACATTAGCGGCAAATGGCTTCGCGATCTTCAGATCCATTCACCCGGAGAGGCAGCTAAGATAGACGAAAGAAGACGGGCAAAGACCATTGACATTCTAAAGAGACTATTGCTGCAGGGCAAGAAGGAGAAGTTAATCGAAAATTTCCCTGCACCAATTATTATCAATGCATTCACTGCAACCATTGGTTCTATAATGAAGCCGGATTTTCTTATGAGCAACAAACTTTCTGTATATCAGGCTTTTGAGGGCACGTTTAATTTTCTTTTAAATGGAATGCTTACTGAAAAGGGAAAGAAAAAGTTGAAGAGCACGAAGGCTCTTTTTGCAAACGAAATCGAAATCTAATATATGATCTTATTGAAATTGAACAGGTCAGCAAGAACAATACTGATGTTGCTGATCATTCTTGTTTTGCAATCCGGGATTGTAAAGGGCCAGGATAAGTTGGTGATCGCATCAGAGCGAGATGCAATTTCATTCGCCATGAAAACAAATCCGGATCTCTCCAAAGCCCGTTTAGATGAGCTTAAGGCAGCAAGCAAAGTGTCAGAGGTTTACAGTGAGAATCTTCTTCCGACAACAAATCTGAACATGATCTTTACAAGGTCATTCAAGAAACAGGTTTTGAACATTTTCGGAGAGACTTTTGAAATTGGATCTGACAATTCCATACTTACTCAGATTGAGGTCACTGAACCCATTCCAATTTTGGGAACACCGGTCTTTTCAGGTATCAGGATAGCGGAATATTACCAGAACATTCAAACCGAGAATGTGAAGCGTGTTGAAGCTGACATTAAGAACAATGTGAAGAAGGCATATTTCGCTGTTCTCCTTGCACAGTCTGTAAACGAGCTGAATATAGTAACTCAGCAAAATGCAGAAGAGAATCTGAAAGTTGTTGAAGGAAGATACAGGAACGGAGTTGCCACGGAATTCGACCTGCTCAGGGCTAGAGTCAAACTCGAGAACATACTGCCGAACGTATCCCGCTCGGAGAGGAATGTTGAGATCAGCAGGAAAGCCCTGGCAAAGACTATGGGAATTGATGTGTCTGAGAACATTGAAGTTATTGGACAATTAGGATTCGACAGCACCGAAGTTATGGAAAACACTTCAAGTATTGTAAGAAAAATTACCGACGGGAATGTATTGGTAAGACAACTTGCACTTAATAAGAAGATCAACGAAGAACTTGTAAAGGTTGATGATGCAAATTATCTCCCAAAGATCTTTCTATTCGGAAACTGGACAAATTCCTCCAATGAGAATGACGGCACTGCAATAAACGGCTATAGATTTTTCAATACTCTCAATGCGGGTGTAGGACTTACCTGGAATCTGAATCTTTTCCGAAACAGCTTTAAGAAAGAGCAATCTGTTCTCGAAGTCAAGAAATCGGAAGAAGACATACGCGACATCAAGCAGACGCTTAAACTGACATCTGAAAGTGCAATCATAGCTCTTGATGATGCAAAGCAGAGAATAATCTCACAAAGGTCAACCGTTGATCTTGCTCAAAAAGGAGTTGATCTTGCAAACAAAAGTTACATTGCGGGAGTGCTCACGCAGATTGACGTACTTGATGCTGAACTGTCGTTATATCAATCCAGGCTGGGTTATCTGCAGGCGATTTATGACTATCAGGTAGCGAAAGCTGAAATCGAGAAACTAATGGAAAAATAAGACATGAGAAATTTTAAAAATAAATTACCGATGGCCAATAAGATCATCCAAACTGCTATACTATTTTTCTTTGTTTTGACTTTAAGTTCCTGTGGAAGCAAAGAAGATGAAAAAGTACAAGCAGAGAAACAGCTGCAGTCTGTGAAAGTTAAGGAGCTGGTTACTCAGTCGTTTCAGGACATATACAGCGTGGTTGGAATTGTGAAGCCTTACGAATCTGCAAAGATCGCTTCTGAAGAAGGAGGTCTCATAACTTACATGCCGTTTGAAAAGGGTTCAAGAATAGGACGCGGACAAACTGCCGTTCGCTTCAGGAAAAACTTTGATGAAGCGAGCTACGATCAGGCAATGACACAGTTTGAATTGGCAAAAAGCAACTTTGATAGGGTTGAGAGACTTTACAATGAGAATATTTCAACGGAACAGGATTATACAAATGCCAGATTTCAACTTGAGCTTGCAGAGAAGTCACTTGATCTTCTCGAAACAAGATTGGAAAAGGGTTTTGTTGTTTCCCCTATCGGCGGAATCGTAAATGAAAAATATCTGAGCAAAGGCGAAGTGGCAGGACCCGGCACACCGATAATTAGTGTTGTTGATGTTTCAAGAGTGAAGATTTCAGCAGGTATTCCGGAAAGATTCATTGGTGACATCACAAAAGGATCTTCAGTCAGCATCACATTTGATGTATATCCTGATGAAATCTTTGAGGGAAAGATAAGTTATGTTTCCCCTGTCTTGAGTGAAATGAACAGGACGTTTGAGATTGAGATTGTTTTGTCTAACAAGGACGGAAGGCTTAAGCCGGAAATGAGTGCAAACATTACTGTTGAAAAGTCAGTTCAGAATGATGCCATTGTGTTAAATCAGGATTTGATTGTTGATATCGGAAGTGAGAAATATGTTTTTGTTCTCGAAAACGATATTGCAAAGAAGAGAATCGTTGGCATTGGCGGAAGAAAGAACAACGAAGTTTTGATATCATCCGGTTTGTCAGCGGGTGACAAGTTGATATACGAAGGTTTCCAATCCATTGCTGACGGCGACAAAGTAGTGGTGATTAATTAAAAGAATTCAGACAGTAAAATGAATATCTCAAAACTAGCCATAGACAACAAGGTTACTGTTTACATACTGATGGCGCTGATTGTGATCGTCGGCATTCAATCATATAATTCAATCCCGAAAGAGTCAGCACCTTCCATAACGGTTCCGTTCATATTCGTCACAACGCCTTACATAGGTGTATCGCCTCAGGATATGGAGAATCTTGTGACTCAGGAGATTGAAAAGGAAGTCAAAGGCATCAAGGACGTTAAGAATATTACATCAGTCTCACAGGAAAGCTTTTCGTTTGTAAATATTGAATTCACTCCTGATGTCAACATTGATGATGCCCTGCAAAAAGTCAGAGACAAGGTTGCAGTTGCAAAGACCAAGATGCCTCAGGATATAGAGGAACCGGTTGTATCTGAAATTAATCTTTCAGAGCAGCCAATGCTTTACGTTAATTTGTCCGGCAACTTTGGTCTGGCAAATCTTAAAGACATTGCCGACAATTTAAGCGATGATATTGAGGCAATACCCGGTGTACTTGCAGCTGATGTCAAAGGCGGCCTTGAGCGGGAAGTGAAGATCAATGTTGATGCTTACAGGCTGAAATATTATGGTTTATCATTTGATGACATAATTGGGAAGATTGGCCTCGAAAACAAGAGTATCCCAGGAGGAAGCGTTGATATTGGAAATCAGAATTATCTGATAAGGGTACCGGGAGAGTTTGATGATCCCGCTAAGATCAGTGATATTGTAGTGAAGTCAGAAAAGGGACAGCCGATTTATGTCCGCGATGTAGCGCAGGTCATTTATGGATATAAGGAGAGAACTACCATGTCACGTGAGAACGGACGTGAAGCAGTAACTCTTGTAATCAAGAAAAGAAGCGGGGAAAATATAATCAGGATTTCTGATGAGATCAAAGAGCTGATCGAATCCAAGAAGAGTCAACTGCCGGAAGGTCTGATAATCAGCTATACCGGTGACCAGTCAAAGAGCATTAAGAACACTGTGCATGAGCTTGAGAATGGTATCATAACCGGATTTCTCCTTGTATGTATAATTCTGCTTGCATCAATGGGTCTTAAGAATGCATTCCTTGTTGCGACATCTATTCCGTTCTCTTTCATGATTTCATTCATAGTTCTGAATGCATTGGGGATTACGATGAACATAGTTGTACTGTTTGCACTGATACTGGTGCTTGGAATTATTGTTGATGATGCTATAGTAGTTGTAGAGAACATTTACCGGCTTCAGGAAAGCGAAGGTTACAATCCGCACGATGCCGCAATCGAAGGTCCTCGTGAAGTTCAGGTACCCGTTACTATTGCAACCTTCACGATCATTTCATCTTTTGCACCGCTTCTGTTCTTTCCCGGAATAGTTGGTGAATTCATGAAGTATCTTCCTCTTACGCTGATAATTTGTTTATTCTCATCACTATTCGTAGCGCTTGTGATCAATCCTGTGCTTGCAAGTCAGTTCATTGATTTCAAGAAAGACAGGGAGAGACTCGAGAAGAAAAACAAGTGGTATAATTTCATCACAAGGTTTCACTTGTGGTTTGACAGGGTGTTTGCAAAAGTGGTAAAGGCTTATGAAAAGTCCATAAGATTCGGACTCAGACACAGAAAGCTAACCATTTTTGGCACGATAGCATTTCTGTTCATTGTATTTTTCATTTATGGAAAATTCAACAACGGAGTTGAGTTCTTTCCTTCAGTTGAACCTCGTCAGGCATACATTCATCTGAATATGCCGGTCGGAACAAACCTTGACAAATCAAATGAGGTTTCAAAAGTCATAGAAGAGAAGCTACCTGCATTTAAGGATATTGAATTTTACCTTACAAATGTCGGCTCTGAAATCGGGGAAGGATTTGGTTCAGATGCATCAAATAAAACAACAATAACCTTGAGCTTCTATGATAAAGCTGACAGGTCCCAAAGTTCTTTTGAGACGATCGAAGAAATCCGTGATGCTGTGACAGGAATAACCACCGCAGATCTCAGGATTACCAAACAGCAAGGTGGTCCTCCAACAGGTCCCCCGGTAAACATTGAGATATCCGGAGATGATTTTGGAATGCTTGGAAAGTTCGCAGATGAAGTGAAAAGAGAGATCAAGGATATACCCGGAATCAAGGATCTGAAAGATGATTTTGACGAAGCAAGACCGGAAATAAAGATTGAAGTTGACAGGGAAAAGGCATCACTTTACGGGTTGAACATGACATCTATTGCTTCCACTGTCAGAACAGCAATAAATGGAACAACAGCAAGTAAATTCCGTGTCGGCGATGATGAGTATGACATAACTGTAAGACTTGATTCTGCTCAAAGAGAGAATATCAAGCTTATTGAGGACATTTATCTTTCAGGTAAGGACGGAGTAAAAGTGCCGCTTACTTCTGTTGCTAATGTAACGTTTTCCGGAGGCATTGGCGCTATCAACAGAAAAGATCTTAAGAGAGTTGTTACAGTCTCCGCAAATGCTGAAGGAAGATTGGGCAATGAAGTTCTTGCAGATGTTATGGCAAAGTTAAAAAATTACAACCTTCAGTCAGGCTATACCATAAGTTACACCGGAGAACAGGAAGATCAGCAGGAATCAACTGACTTTCTCAGCAAAGCATTTCTTGTATCACTGCTGCTTGTGTTTTTCTTCCTCGTTTTGGAGTTCAATTCAATCGTATCACCTATCATAATTATGTTTACGGTTGTCTTGTCATTAATCGGCGTATTGCTTGGACTGTTGATCACAGACACTCCGTTTGGAATCATAATGACCGGAATCGGTGTGATATCGCTTGGCGGAATTGTTGTTAGGAATGCAATCATATTGCTCGACTTCCAGGTTGAGTTGCAAAAGCGCGGACTTAGCAAAATGGAATCACTTGTTCAATCAGGCATGATCAGATTGCGACCGGTATTTCTCACAGCCGCTGCAACCATTATGGGTTTGATTCCATTGACAACAGGAGTTGACTTTGACTGGAGATCGCTATCGTGGGTAATAGGGGGAGAAAATACTGCATTCTGGAGACCGATGGGTGTTGCAATTATTTTTGGTTTATCATTTGCTACTTTTCTAACTCTTGTAGTTGTTCCGGCTATTTTCTATTCAGTTACAAATGTGGTTGAGAAATTCAAAAAGAAAAAACCTGAACCTGCAGGTGAAGTAGTACTGCAGAATGAATGATCTGACCTAATGTTTATTCAGCACCAGCTCAACTGTTAATATCTTAACAATCTATTTCCACTTTCCCGGACCGGCGAGTCCGGGAAAGCATGTTTCTGATTTGAGAATTTTTGCAAAGCAAGAGCACATAATTATGCTCTTCTTCATTATAATTACCCGCAACTCCCTGTTCATCTTAACCGGACAATTCTTTCAACCTAATACAACCCCTGAAATTATTACAATGGGATCCCTTTGGGATAACTTCTCCCGTAACGACCCATATAGTGCAACCTTATTCAGGCATCCACAATTGACTAACTTTTAACTTTTAACTTTCAACTTTTAACTCCCCTCTGTATTTTGCCTCAAATCTGACAATTGAATCATACTAAAGGGAACATCACAGATCTTGCGGCAGACTTTGTTTTTGATCTTCTCAAGACAAAGCTTCCTTCATATCATGTTTATCATAATTTCACCCACACATCGGAAGTAGTAGATGCAATAAAGAAGATAGGTGGAAAGTCCGGTTTAACTGATGAAGAGCTTGAGCCGTTAATAATTGCCGGTTGGTTCCATGATACCGGGTTCACAACAACTATTGACAATCATGAAGATCACAGCATTGAAATCGCGAGAGAATTTCTGAAAGCGCATAATTATCCCGAGAACAAAACCGAAATTGTTGTATCATGCATTAACTCCACACGTTATCCTCAGTCACCTCAGAATCTCTTCGATGAAATAATCTGCGATGCGGATCTTTATCATCTCGGGACAAAGAGTTTCTTTGACAAGTCTGATCTTCTTCGTGTTGAGTGGGAGAAAACCTCTAATAAGCAATATTCGGATCTTGAGTGGCTGAAGATCAACATAGATTTTATCACAACACATAAGTATTTCACAAAGTATGCGAAGAAAGCTTATGATGAGCGCAAAGCAGAGGCACTTGTAAAACTTCAGAAGCAATACAGGAAAAAACTTGAACGCGCCGAAGAAGACAAGAAATTTTCTGACAAACTTGACTTGCAGAAGCAGAAGATCGAATCACGCAAGGATGATAATCTAAAGAGTGTGCGCGGCATTGAGACAATGTTCAGGAACACAGTGAGGACACATGTAGAGTTCAGCGCAATGGCAGACGGCAAGGCGAATATTATGATCAGCATAAACACTCTAATAATTGGTGCAATTGTCACTTTGCTGATCAGAAAGCTGGATGCAAATCCTCAACTAATAATACCGACATTCATGCTATTGACGGTAAGTCTTGTCTGCATAATATTTGCTGTAATGGTTACCAGACCCAAATATTCTTCCGGAACATTTACAAAAGAGGATATTCAGAAGAAAAGAACGAACCTTCTTTTTTTTGGAAACTTTCATGCAATGCCCTTGAATGATTTTGAATGGGGAATGAATGAGATGATGAATGACCGGGACTTTCTTTACGGCTCCATGATAAAGGATTTCTATTTTCTGGGACAGGTGCTTGGTAAGAAGTACAAGTATCTGCGAATATGCTACAACATTTTCATGTATGGACTCATAGCTTCTGTATTGGCTTATGCAATTGCTTTTGCAATGACTCCAATTCAGCCTATAAACATTTTCGAATAGATGAGACCGCAAAAGATATAATGCAAAGAGACCTGATACTGATAAGGCATGCTAAGTCAAGCTGGAAAGAGCATGGCGTAAATGATCATGACCGTGCATTGAATAAGAGAGGAAAGCATGATGCTCCGCTAATGGCAGAGATACTCCGAACTAAGAAGATAATTCCGGATTTCCTGATATCAAGCACTGCTGTGAGAGCAAGAACTACTGCCGAGCTTTTTGCAAAAGTCTATGACCTTAAGAAAAGTCAGATTCAATTGTCCGATGATCTGTACCTTGCAGATGAAATGGAATTATTGAATGAGGTAAAGAAGATCAGCAGCAATTTCAGTTCAGTTTTTCTGTTCGCACATAATCCGGGTATAACTGATTTTGCGAATGCTTTATGTAAGGCAGATATAGTTAACATTCCCACATGCGGATTTTGTCATGCCGGAATCGATTCGGAAGATTGGAGCAGTATTCAATTCGGAGATGCAACTCTTGTAGAGTTTGATTATCCAAAGAAACACTATTTAGTATAGCACAATAATTTTTCTCATAAAATCTGTTCACCGCAATATTCCTATTCAGCTTTAATTCAATTCAACTGATCAATGATACTCCGAACAGTCTTAATTTCTGACTTTTCCCTTTGAGAGCAAATTCCCCAAGCTCCTCAATATTGTAGTCGGATTCCTCCGAGAGTCTTGTCTTTACATCTTCGGAAATGAGAAGATCAGTATCCATCTCCTTGCATTTTGCCTGAATCCGTGATGCAGTATTCAGTACATCGCCATGGAATACAATCTCTTTTTTTGAATCTCCAATTTCACCTGCTACAACTGCACCTGTATGAATTCCACCCTTAAACTTTGGAACCATTCCAAATTCAATTTGGTACTTTTCCCGAAGTTCAGCAAGCACCTGCTTTATCCTGAAGAAACACTCTATGCAATTATTATTTTTAAATGCCCTCTCCCCTATCCAGCTAATAATGACTTCATCTCCGACATATTGATATATCTCACCCTTTGTCTCAACAATCGGTCCGTCAATATCATAGAAACATGAATTCATGAACCTGTGATAAGCTATAGATCCAAGTTTTTCAGCAATTGCGGTTGATGATGTCAGATCAAGAAACATGAAGGTTCTTTCCTCTTCTTTCGGCTTGTTATATTTTCCCGTCAGATAATTCAGAAATACTTTTCTCCCGATCAGCGAACTGATCTGAGCAAACAGGTTTAGAATAAATCCGGCAACAAAGGAAAAGATAAGAATAATTCTGAAGTCTCCGGTAAGAATAAATCTTCTGAAATCATCACCGCCCAGTGTTTCAAAGAAGCCTGCACTGTTAACCATGCTTTCGTGTATGATCCACAGCAATATTGTTGGTATTGATATTACAAGTACATAGAAGAGTGTCTTTACAGTCAATATTGAAACAAACTTCTTATTCTTTGTCATTTGTGGAAAGACAAACAATTCGAAGTATCCGCTGACAAATGAGATCAGCGTTCCCAGGATTATTGCTTTTGTAAGTGCAACGTAATTGAGTCCGAAAGTAATAAGTGAAAATAATGCCGCGATTATGATACCTGTCAGGGTTACAACAACAAGTGTGCCTGCCTTATTTACTGCGCGAGCCTTCGAATGCCTGCTCATATCAGAGGAAGAATGCATTACCAAGTGAGAGAGTCAAACCCTCGTAAGATTTTCCAACTGAAAATTCGAAGTTCAGCATGCGGTTTATATATGAGACCCATATTGATCCTCCGATTGAAGGGTGCCATTTCTTAGAGTCCTCACCATCAACAAAAACTCTTCCAACTCCGCCATAAACTGATACGCCAATGATTCCGGGAATAAGAATATTTATTAGTGTAACAGGCACTCTGATTTCTGACTGTGCAAGTATCAAACCGTCACCAGCAAATCTTTCTCTTGGAAATCCTTTCATCGAGTTGGCTCCTCCAAGGAAAAGTGATTCATAAAATGGATGTACTCCCCATACCTTTCCTGCGGCCGCTCTGAATGCGAATGCAACACCTCTTGTAGTATCAGTTGAATGATATGCTCTGAAATCAATTCCGGCTTTGCCGAAAGTAGATGAGCTCGTCATTAATTCAGGTGTGAAGTTCCCGAGGAATTGTACATACAACCCTTTCTGCGGATAGATGAGATTATTCCTTGTGTCGTATATGATCTTTCCTTCAACTCCTATCAGACCTATTCTTCCTACGCCATAAATATCAGGCGTCAGACTAAGGTTTGTTCCCGGTGTATCAAAAGTGAGCGCTCTTTGTACAAAAGGAATTATCTTGAATGATACCTTCTTAGATATTTGTTTTTCTATTCCCACTTTGAATCTTATGAGATTCTGATCAACATTGTAGAATCCATCACTATCCTTACTCTTATCATAAGGTGTTTCATTTCCTATTCCATAAAAGTGAGTTATGCCAAGCTGAGTGAAATTTAACTCAGGCGAAACTCTGAAACCCTTGAATATCGAGTAGAAGTCGCCCGTGATGTCAACCTGTGCAGCCATTGTACCGAAAGCTAAAGAAGCAACTGCTGACAATCTGTAATCATAAGGCTTGACGCCATAGTCATATCGATAGAGAATAGGTCCGCCTCCCAATATTACACCGTCGTCGCTGTTGTAATTCAGAACCGGGGAGAATCTCCAGTCAAATCCCCTGTCTTCATTCGACGGCTCAAATCTTTCTTTCAGATCTGTCTTGCTTCTTATATCATTCGTAATGTCAACGAATGCAAGATCTGTGTTGCTGATTTCCTTCTTGCCGTTCCCGTAAATCAGCTTTACATCTATGGGAAAGTATGAGAAATTTTCTCCTCCGTTAATGCTTGTTCCGTCAATTGTGATCTTATCATTACCCTCATCAAGATATATTCTAATGTCCTTTGTAACATCAGGCTCAAACGTCCTTTTGAAAAGCGGTACAGAAGATCTGCTACCGTCCTTCTTTATTTTGAAAACCTCAACCTTCATGTATTCCGGTCCGCAATAGATCAGCACTTCTTCGTTCTTATTACTTGCGTGAATATCGGCAACTTCATTGATTAGCTCATAAAATTCTTCAGCTGCTTCGCTAAGTTTGCCACGCCTAGACAAGATCAACTTTTTGAGCTTTGATGATCCTAAATTGTACCATTCGGAAGGCATCAGTCTCAATGCCTCTTCAACAACATCATCAGTAATTTTTTCCCGGATAAAATTTGCCAGAGAATCGTAAACATACTTGTCAACTGCAGGAAGGATCCTCCTGTCAAGATATCTTCCATTGAATGAAAGGTCATATATCGGCGGATAATTTTCCCCGTATCCTTCAATCTGTGTAATCGCTCTTCCCGCAACCATAGGAAGCAAGCCGTCATATAGTGAAAATGCCTGATCACGATCACGCGGAATAGGTTTGTAGACTGTCATCCCGTCTTCTTTGTAGCCTGCCCACAGCCATTGATCGTAATGCCTGTCCCAATCTCCGATAAGCAGATCCATCAAACGCGCCTTAAGAAACTCAACAGCATCAACTCTGTTATCATTATCCATTTCGAGTTTCTCATATAGTTCATACGTATCTACGACTTTATCAGCATCAGCAAAACCTTTGATTCCATCTTTGCCTCCGGATGGATTTTCTTCTATCGTTCCAAGCAGTCCTTTAAATTCCATGCGAAATTCACCAAGCGCTTCATCATCAGGCAGGACTGCAACGATAGGTTTCGAATTTATTACACCAATTTCATCGAGAAGCCTTGACGTTATGATTGATGAATATGGATGTGAAGCGCTGATCTGATCTTTGAAGGCATCGGCAAGTATTGAATTTCTCAGGTCAGTCGGCAGCACATTCCTTGGATCTTTGTCCATGGATCTGAACTTGTACTTCTTTCCGTCATTTCCTTTGAAATGAAGTGACTTTGTCTGAAGTCCCCCGCCCTTTTTAGATGCCTTTATCCCACCTCCAAACTTATCCATATCCAGGACACCAACTTTAAATGGAGTTATCCAAAGTTGTCTCCAATGCTCGCGAAGTACAATACCTGTCATGTCCGATATATCGTATCCGGCTCCCGCAATCACTTCAACTTGTCTGCTGAAATAACTTCCTGAATCAGATTCAGTTTCTGCCGCAATTGAGCTTGGCAGAAATAGCTGTGATATGATCAAGACTGTAAAAACAATCCTAACGAAACCAATGATCATGGAAGAGAATCTTTTCATAATGCCATATTATTTTGCAGCAGGATAAATGACGATATAACCTTTACCTGATTTCCCTTCGTTTGCAATAAGCAATGAACCGTCCGGCATGAATGCAATGCCTTCGGGTTGTTCGTGAATCTTCGGAGAAAGATCCTGCCGGCCAAGAAATTCACCGGTCTTTGATAATTCAACAATTGTGTTTCCTGTAGCGGAGATAATGTAGAATGTCCCTGTAGCAGGATTCCTTCTTATGCCGGACGGAGCAAATCTCTTCCCGGCTTGTTCAGATTTCACCGTAAATCTTGGAATATCCGAGAGTTTCTTTTCGTTGAGAGAAAATGAAAAAATCGATTTGAAGTCGGAACCTTGTTCTCCGGAAAAACCTTTGCATGCAAGAAGCAGAGAGTTTGTTTCAGTATCAAAGCAAAGTCCTTCTACATCATAGGAGGAAGTAAGAGTTGTTTTATGTTTCTTGTATTCAGAATATTCTTCGTTGCCTGATTCCCTGAATTCAATTATGTCACCTTTGCTGTTCACCAGGTAAAAAATTCCTTCAACATGTTCAATGTCCTCAAAATCATCTTTGAGCGCAGGTCTTCCTACGGCAAATTTCTTGATTATACTTCCGTCAATCGGGTTGATTTCGTAAATGATGGCCAATTCATCATTATGGGCAAACAACCTTCCCTCAGGGGTTGATGCTAATCCTGAAATTTCCTTCAATTCATTTGGCAATTTGTTGATCGATTTACCGTCTGAAGAAATGTTGTATGATTTGAGTGATGATAATGAATCGGAAAGTGCAGGTAACTTTGTTTTTCCCTTTTCCTTTTTATGCGCCTCATTGTCCATCTGACCACAATTGAGGCAAAAGACTATTGACACCAGAATAAGATGGATATAATTGACCTTCACAGTGGGAAATTTGTGAATAATGACAATTTTTGAAGTAATTTGATAGAGATAAATTCGTTATTTTGCGTGTATCTCAGTTGATCGGATAACAAACAACATTAACAATTTGGAATACTATTTCATCACGGGCACCAGCCGGGGCATAGGCAAATCACTTTCAGAACTCTTGCTTCGGAAAGAGAATACTTTTGTCCTTGGGATCTCAAGAAATCAGAGTATAAATCATGTGAATTACTTTCACCTGCCCATGAGCCTCTCTGATCTGAAAACGATCTCGGAATTTTCCTTCCCGGAAGTCAGGGAAGCAGAATCAATCTGTTTAATAAATAATGCGGCTGCACTCTCGGAGATCAATCACATGGGAAAGATCTCTTCGGAAAGCATTAGGGAAGACTATGACGTTTCATTGGTTGCTCCGACAATCTTATGCAACTTGTTTCTCAAACAATATCAGGGCTATGGATGCAAGAGGATCATCATGAATATCGGTTCGGGAGCATCACAAGTTCCGATAGAATCATGGGCTACGTATTGTGCATCCAAGGCAGGACTTGAGATCATGAGCAAAGTCATAGATGTCGAACAAAAGCTTAAGCATCCGTCGAATCCTGTCAGAGTTTTTTCTGTTATGCCCGGAGTTGTTGACACTAAGATGCAGGAAGTATTGAGATCGATTTCTGAAGAAGCCTTCAGTGAAGTAGGCAGATTCATTGAATACAAGAAAACTAATGCCTTGTTGTCACCTGATGAAGTTGCGGAAAAGCTTGCCACAATTCTGAATGATCCCGAAAAGTTTGAAGACGTTTCATTGCATGTTAAGGACATTGAAGCAGGCTCTAATAAAGACCACTCATAATTATTCTGATGAAAATAGACCAGTCATTTGATCTGTTCAAAACGCTTTTGTCAAGTGAGACCATAGACGACCCGTATCCGGTTTATAAAATGTTGCGTGAGGAGAGTCCAGTGTATTATATGGAATCCCCTACCGGCTTTCTTTCAGAGAGCTTGTGGGTATTAACTAGATACGACGACATTTCTAAGGTGCTAATCAATAAGAAATTCGGAAGGGGCAACAGGTTCGGCAAAGTTAAGGTGAATTCGAAATTCTATGAGAAGATGAACTCCCTTACAAAGATGAGGCAGCACTGGGTAAACTTCCTTGATCCTCCCGATCACACGCGAATCAGAGGTTTCATCAATAAATGCTTCACGCCGGGGATGGTACTGAACATGCGGGAACGCATGGAGTCTATAGCTGATCATCTTATAGCCAAGTTCAGCAATGGCAGAGCCGAAATTATTTCCGAATTTTCTTATCCGTTCGCAACACTGACCATTGCGGAATTTCTTGGCACCCCTGAATCGGACAGAGACATTCTCGACAAATGGGCTTCCCAACTTGTTAAGACTCTTGACGTTGTAACAAATCAGTTTTCACAGGAAGACCTTGCAGTCATTTACAAAGCTGCAGATGAAATGAAAAGTTACATTGGCGGCATAGTTGACAGCAAGATGTCTAATCCCGGTGATGACTTTATCAGCAGAATGTTGTCCATCTCAGAGGGCGATGACAAACCTGACCGCGAAGAGATCATTGCAACACTTGTTCTTCTTATCATGGATGCGCATGAAGCACCCAAAAACCTGATCTCGAACGGATTGTATGCTTTGTTAAAGAATCCTGAACAGCATGAGAAGCTTCTGAAAGATATGAGCAAGATGGACAATGCTGTTGAAGAAATGCTGAGATTCGACAGTCCTGCACAGTTCACAGGAAGGCGCACTCACGAAGATGAGAATATCCGGGGATTTGAAATCAAGAAGGGAGTTCAGATAATATGTATGCTTGGAGCAGGCAACAGGGATCCGGAAAGGTTTGAAAGCCCTGACATGTTTGACATAGAGAGAAAGAATATTATGCCATTGTCATTTGGCGGAGGGATTCATTTTTGTGCCGGCGCGGGAATGGCAAAAGTAGAGGCACAGGCTGCATTGAGCAGGTTGCTGAATGCATTTCCCAATATCAGTTTGCTTGACAAAGAATATCATTATCACAATTATCTGCATTCAAGAGGATTGGACAGTCTTGAAGTGAAACTGTGAATATAGATTCTTTGATTTCAGTTTAGTAAATCAGTGATATTTTTTTGAAAACTTTAAGTGATTATTGAAACATGAGGAGCCCACAGGCAGATACTCTTTATGATGTCCTGAAGTATCGTGCTGAGACACAACCGGATGATCCGGCGTATGTATTTCTGAATAACGGAGAGGAAGAAACCTCTCCTCTTACTTATAAGCAACTACACGATTCCTCTGTCGCATTTGCCGCAAGACTGCAAAAGATGAATCTTACAGGCGAGAGAGCTTTGCTGATATTTGAATCCGGCTACGAATATATTGTTTCTTTCTTTGGATGCATTTATGCGGGTGTGATTTCAGTGCCGCTTCATCCGCCGGGAAAGAACAAGTCTATGTCTCGAATATCGGCAATCTCTCTCGATAGTGACGCCAAAGTGATTCTTTCCACAAAGGAGATATACGAAGAACTGAAGAGTGATTGCATGAAGGATGAAGTTCTGAAGAAGCTGGATTGGCTGTGCATAGATGATTCAGGTGAGGACCTTTCATCTTCATGGAAAGTTCCTTCGCTCAGTTCTGACAGCATCACTTATCTTCAATACACTTCAGGTTCGACGGGCATTCCGAAGGGTGTGATCGTAAGCCACGGAAATCTTGTAACAAATCTGACGATCATTGACAAATCACATCCGCATGATGAAAAGAGTGTAATGGTAACATGGCTTCCAATACATCATGACATGGGTTTGATATATGGCATGCTGCTTCCATTCTTTTGCGGATATCCTTGTTACTATATGACACCACAGGCATTTGTCCAGAAACCTTTCCGCTGGCTTCATGCAATTTCAAAATACCGTGGAACTCATAACGCTGCTCCGAATTTTGCATTCGAACTTTGCGCAAATAAGATTGCGAATGAAGAAAAGAAATTACTTGATCTGAGCTCTTGGACTGTAGCCATGAATGCAGCAGAACCGGTTCGTGCAGAGACTCTTATCAGATTTCATGAATATTTTTCCGAATGCGGATTTGAGTTTGGTTTCTTCAAACCCGGATACGGACTGGCAGAAGGAACACTGATCTTGTCAACAGTAATGAAAGATGATTATGCCAGACTGGAAAGATTTGACGATGAACAGCTTGAAAAACACAACAAAGCTATCTCTGCAAATGAAAATGATACAAAGTCCAAAATTCATGTAGGACACAGCAACTCCATAGAAGACACGCGCATTGCGATAGTTAATCCCGATACGAAAATTGAATGCGAAGAGGGTTCCGTTGGTGAAGTATGGGCGAAAGGAAAATCAATTGCTCAGGGATACTGGCTTCGCGATGATGCAACAGAAGAAACATTTCACGCACATATTGCCGATACAGGCGAAGGTCCGTTTCTCAGGACAGGTGATCTTGGGTTCATAAAGAATGAACAGTTATACATAACCGGAAGGCATAAGGATCTGATCATTATACGTGGACAAAATCATTATCCTCAGGATATTGAATATACTGTTGAAGCAAGCCATCCTGTTCTTCGTTTAGGTTGTGTTGCTGCATTCCCTTTTGATGAAGACGGAGAAGAGCACATCGGAATAGTTCAGGAAGTTCAGAAGAATTTTGAGAATGATTTTGATCCCGAGGAAATCTTCAAAGCGATCAGAACAGCTGTTTCAAAAGAACACGATCTTCAGATACATTCAATCACACTGATAAGAGCGCAGACCATCCCAAAAACGTCTAGCGGTAAAATACAGAGAAGAGCATGCAAGGATGGATTCATAAACGGCAGTCTTGCAAAGCTTTCCGAATGGAAACAAGGTACACCCACAGATTTCCGTGTGAAAGACAAAACAGCAGCAAAGAAGTTTGAAGCAACACCGGAAAACATTAAGCAATTTCTTTTCTCTCGTCTTTCATCACTCATGCAGATCAGAGAGGACTCGATAGATCCTGCCGAACCATTCTCATCTTACGGTATTGATTCATTGAAAGCTGTTCAGCTTTCAGGCGAGCTTGAAGAACTTCTTCACAAAGAACTTCCGGCAACTCTTGTTTATGATTACCCTTCTGTTAATTCGTTATCCGGGTTTCTTTCCGGTAAGGGAGAATCAGAAGCAAAATTTGTTGGAAGGCAAGCAGCAGATAAGAATGAGACAATTGCTGTAATCGGGATCGGGCTCAGATTTCCCGGCGGCAATAATGATACAGATAAGTTCTTCAATTTCCTTCTTAAAGGTGGCGATGCGATAAAAGAGATCCCTGAAGGAAGATGGCCACAATCTCAAGTGAAGGATAATACTATTCGTTTGGGAGGATTCCTGGATGATGTTGAGAATTTTGATCCGGTCTTTTACGGCATCTCTCCAAGGGAAGCATTGCAGATAGATCCGCAGCAGAGACTGACTTTGGAAGTTGCATGGGAAGCGCTTGAAGATGCATGCATTAATCCGACTTCACTTGCCGGAAAAAATGCCGGTGTATTCATGGGAGTTTGCTCTTATGATTATTCCCGGTTTACCTCAGGGAAGAAAGATTTCTTTGATGTCTACACAGGCACAGGCACCTCACTCAGCATTGTTGCTAACAGAATTTCATACCTGTTGGATCTTCGTGGTCCGAGCATTGCAATTGACACTGCTTGTTCATCTTCACTTGTTGCATTGCATACTGCATGTCAGAGCCTTCGTTCAGGAGAATCTTCAATAGCACTTGCGGGTGGAGTAAATCTGCTGCTTAGTCCTGACTGGAATGTGGTATTCACTGAAGCTGACATGCTTGCACCCGACGGACATTGCAAGACCTTTGATTCAAAGGCAGACGGATATGTGAGAAGCGAGGGATGTGGTGTTGTGGTTCTTAAGCTGTTAAGCGAAGCTTTGAATGACGGAGACAGGATCTATTCAGTAATTAACGGAAGCGCTATCAATCAGGACGGAAAGAGCAACGGACTTACTGCGCCAAACGGTCCGTCTCAGGTTGACGTGATCAGACAAGCATTGAACAATGCCGGAGTAAGCGCTGATGAAATTGGTTATGTTGAGGCACACGGCACAGGAACACCTCTCGGTGATCCGATAGAAGTTAATTCAATTACTTCTGCACTTGATGTGAAGACAAGGAAAGATGATACTCTCAGAATAGGTTCGGTCAAGACCAACATAGGACATCTCGAGGCGGCCGCAGGAATAGCCGGAGTAATTAAGACCTCGCTGGCATTTTACAACGGCACTATGCCCGCACAGATAAATTATGATTCCCTGAATCCGGAAATTCTTCTGAACGGACTGCCTGTTGAAATAGCAACAAAGAATTTTCCTGTTGACGGCAATATCAGATATGCCGGGATAAGTTCATTTGGATTTGGAGGCACCAATGCACACGTAATTGTCTCCCCTCCTCCGGTCAACCCAATTGAAGACAATAAAAGCCGCAAGCCATGTGATGTGCTTGCAATAAGCGCAAGGGGCGAAAAGGCATTGAACGAACTTACTGTTTCTTATCTTAAGTTCATCGAGACAAATCCTGAGATTGAGCCTGAAGACATTTCTTATTCGTCAAACACAGGAAGAGAAGCAATGAGCCACAGGCTTGCAGTTTCCTTTGAGACAAGAGATGATCTGCTTAGGGCATTGAGACAGTATTCTGAACCGGATGCAATGATGAATCTCCATGCAGGAGTCGTGAAGCCGGGCAAGAGCAGCAACATAGTTTTCCTCTTTCCGGGGCAGGGTGCGCAATACACCGGAATGGGTAAAGAGCTGTATGATACAATTCCATCGTTCCGAAATGATATCAACAAATGCAATGAGATACTCAAGAAATATCTTCCCATAGAACTTCTTCAGGTCTTGTTCAGTGATTCTGAAGATTCCGTGAGAGCACTTGATCAAACGAGATACACACAGCCGGCATTGTTTGCAATCGAATATGCTCTCGGCAAATTGTGGATGTCTTGGGGAATTGTACCAAAGGTGATGATGGGGCACAGCGCCGGAGAATATGTGGCAGCATGTCTTGCCGGAGTATTCAGTCTTGAAGACGGACTGAAGCTTGTTGCTGAGCGAGGAAGGCTTATGGAGGAAATGACGGGAGACGGAGAGATGTACACAGTATTTGCTGATGAGAATGCAACACGCAAAATGCTAAAGGGTTATGAAAACCGCATTTCCATCGCATCAATGAACAGTCCCGTAAAGACCGTAATCTCAGGCGACAAGGATGCAGCCATGAAAATTATTGCGGAGCTGGATAAAAACGGTATAGAGTATAAGAAAATAAATGTTTCAATTGCTTCTCACTCTCCGATGATGCAACCAATGATAGATGAATTCAGAAAAGTTTGCAGAAGCGTTCAATACCATCCTGCCAAAATACCCGTTGTATCAAACATAACGGCGGAGATAACAAGTGATAAGATCTCAAATGCTGATTACTGGTGTGATCATATCATGTCACCGGTTGAATTTTCAAAGAGCATTCTGACGTGTGTTGAGAGCGGATGCAATTTGTTCATAGATCTTGGACCTAAGCCGACCTCATTAAGCATGGCTCAGGAGACAATACAATCTCAGGATTTGGTTTGGATACCAAGCTTCAAGAAAAATTTCACATCTTGGCAGACACTCAGTGACGGAATTGCGCGACTATTTGTCAGCGGAGCAAATGTTGACTGGTCCGGCTTCCACAATGAATTTGCCGGTAAAAAGATATCGCTGCCTCATTATCCCTTCCAAAGGCAGCGTTACTGGATTGCAGATGAAACATCTCAGAGCGACGCTTCGCTTTCATCAGGAATTTCTACAGGCAAGTTGCTTCTTGGCAATAAGGCAAATACTGCAGCAGACAAACATTTTATCTTCAATTCAAGATTGAAAGCAGATGAGCCGAAATTTCTTTCCGGACATATCGTATTTGAGAAAACAGTATTTCCCGGTGCAGGCTTTGCAGAGATTGCGCTCTCATCGGCAAGAGAGGTTCTGAGGAGTGACGGTATCAAACTGGAGAACATAAAGTTCCATTCACCGCTGTTTCTTGACAACAAGAAATTCTCGCAGATTCAGACAGTTGCATCTCTTGATGACAATTCTAAATGTGACATCGAGATCTTTACATTGAACACGGAAAGCAACAAATGGATCCTTCAGGCATCAGCGAGTGCAAGGACAAAGTCAAAAACAAAACAAGCGAGAACATTTGATGAAGCAGCCTTCGGTGGTTCGGAGAAAATAATCTCAGTAAATTCTTTTTACGATGATGTTAAGAAAGAAGGCATCGAATATCTTGACCAGTTCAGATGTATTACCGAAATAAAGATCAAAGACGGAAATGTTATTGCTAATGCAGAACTTCCATCAGGTTTGAAGCAAGATCAGTTTTCCATTCATCCTGCATTGCTTGACATGTCCTTCCAAACTGCGCTTGCAGAACTTTACATTGTAAGAAAGGCTGTCTATGTGCCCGCGTCCGCAGAGTCTCTCACATTGTTGAAATCAATTTCGTCAGGTAAGTTTAAAGTACTTGCGTGCAGATCAGGCAACAGACAAAAGCACGGTGAAAATAGATTTGATATTCAGATATTTGATTCTGAGAATGAACTTTGCGCAGAAGTAAGGAAACTCCGGCTTGCAGAAGTCACCCGCGAAGACCTGCTCGGCGAATCATCGACTCAAGGGAAAATGTTCCATGGCATAACATGGAAACCTGCGCCTGAAGAAAGCATTAAGTCAGTTTCCTATAATCAGGACAAGCTTACGAAATACTTATTGAAGCACGAACATATCCTTGGTCCTGTAATTGATGAAAAACAACTTGCAAAGTATCACAAATCAGTTAGAGCTCTTGATGATTTAGTTGCATACTTTATTCTCCATGCATTTCATGAGGCCAAAGTTGACATTGCCAAAGGAAGATCATTCAATTCAGATGTACTTGCTGAAAGAATGAACATTACAGGCAGTCAGAGAAAATTATTTGCACGATTATGCAAGATACTCGAAGAAGGAGGATTTGTAAATGCTGCAGGTACAGGTTATGAGATTACGGAAGTTGCTGAACTTCTGCATTCTCAAAACATTGTAAACGATTTCAAATCATCACATAAATATGCTGATGCTGAATCAGCGTTTGTAGTTCAATGCGGATCAAAATTGCTTGAAGTGCTTACAGGAAAAGAAGATCCGCTGAATGTGCTGTTTCCAAACGGCGACTTTGCAGCAGCCGAGAAGATCTACAGGGATTCTCCCGCTTTTGCATTGATGAATACCGGCATATCAAGAATAATTTCAAACCTACAGCACTATGCAAGGAAAGGCAGAAAGCTTAGAGTGCTTGAGATTGGAGCCGGTACCGGAAGCACAACTATCGGAGCATCTAAAGATCTTAAAGCTTCAAAAGCAGAATATGTATTCACAGATATTTCTCCTGCATTTTTTGAAAATGCAAAGCAGCTATTAAGCTCTAAGGATTTTATTGAGTATAAGACTCTTGACATAGAACGTGATCCTGAAGATCAGGGATTTACGGATGAAAGCTTTGACGTGATCATTGCGTCGAATGTCATTCATGCAACAAAGGATCTTGACACATCGTTGAGAAACATCAGCAAGCTGTTAAGAAAAGGCGGCACTCTTGTTCTTAATGAAGCTACTGAAAAGAGATCATGGATTGATTTGACATTCGGCATGACAGAAGGTTGGTGGAGATTTGAAGATCATTCTGTCAGAAAGGATCATCCGCTTCTTTCGGCTGAACAGTGGAAGACACTTCTTGATAATTCGGGATTCAAGGAAACTTTCGTTCTAACTGCCAAAGACAAATCAGAGGTCTCACTCACCGGTCAGAATTTGATAATCACCCGAAAAGATGCAGAGACTGTTAAAGAGGATAACAAAATTAATCTGATCATTTCACATTCTCCGCTTAAAGAGAAAGAACTCGAGTATTTCAGGAATCTTCCCGAAAGATATGTCTTTGCTGCGGGCTCATTTTCTTATGAAAAAGTCTCCGATGATATGCTCTTGCTTGATCTCACTTCAGATTCAGATTTGGAGAGACTGCTTTCAGAGAAGATCATTACTTCTGCCGGCAAACTTAACATTATCTATTCCGCCGACATAGTTGAAGACAATGAAACTTTGCCGCCTTATGACGCGGCACTTGAACATTGTGTTCTTTTGCTAAAGCTGATCAAAACAATTAAAGCAACAACCTTTAATGAAACCCCTTGTCTGAAAATAATCACTACCAATTCACAACACATTGTTTCAGGCGATAAGGTTGAAGGATTGTCCATGTCTTCACTTTGGGGATTTGTGAAGGTCATCAATCTCGAACATCCTGAACTTAATGCTGTGATAATCGATGCGGATGAAGACACGGACAGGTCAAAAGTAATTTCAGAATCAGTTAATGAAACGACCGAGAAGTTTATTGCATTCAGAGATGGCAGGAAATTCGTTGCAAGAATTTCAGAGACAAAGCCCGTTAATTCTCATTTATTCCAGCCGAAGAAAAACTTTGCGTATCTTGTCACAGGTGGTTTCAGCGGGATTGGACTTCTTTCTGCCAGACTGCTTGCCGACCTTGGCGCAAGGAACATCATCCTTGCAGGAAGGAGAGGAACTTCTCCAGAAGCTGAATCACTTCGCGAGGAGCTCTCTCACAGAAAGATCAAAGTTCTTCTCGCAAAAGCAGATGTTACTGAGCCGGAGGATGTTGAAGACATATTCGACATTGCGGAAGAAAATGGTTTGAAAATAAAAGGCATCATACATTCTGCAGGTATTCTTGATGATGCTGTTGTCTTGAATCAGACAGCAGATAAATTCAGGAATGTAATGGAGCCAAAAGCAAAAGCTGCGTGGCTGCTTTATGAACGTACCCGCAAGTCAGGACTTCAATTCTACATCATGTACTCGTCAATTGCATCAGTACTTGGTTCAGCAGGTCAGGCGAATCACTCATCAGCAAATGCTTTTCTTGATTCGCTATGTCACTACATTCATGCGCAGGGACTGAATGCAATGAGCATCAACTGGGGAGTTTGGTCAGATATTGGTTCTGCGGCAGAGAAAGGCGCTGACAAGCAGGAAAAGATTTCCGGAATTGAAACAATTTCTCCGGAAAAAGGCATTAAGGCACTGAGAAAGGTCTTTGATTCAAACATGCCTCAGCTTGGCATTTATAAGATTGATTGGGATAAATACAATTCTCTTGTGACAAACTCACTTACTTCTGAAATGTCATCAGAAGCAGATACTGAAAGTGGAAGAACACAGAAGAAAAATGTCAGAGAAAGTCTAGCAGAAAAACTGTCTCACACTGTTGAACAGGATCAAATAGTTCTGCTTCAGGATTACTTCAGGAAATTGATTTCTTCAATAATGGGTCTTGAACCGGAAGACATAGAGCCGGATATTCCTCTAAGCAGTATGGGACTTGATTCGCTCATGGCAATTGAATTGAAGAACAGAGTCAATATGGAACTCGGTGTTGACCTTAATCTTGTAAGATACATGGAGGAGACGGATATCAATCAGCTATCCTCCGAACTTAAGGAACAAATACCAATGTTGCTTAGCAATTCAAAGAAGGTTGATAAGGTAAAGAAAGAAGTCGTGAAAGAAAAATCAGAAGAAGAAAAGGCAAGGGATCTGCTTACCGGTTTGGACAATCTTTCTGAAGAAGAATTAGACAAACTCCTTAAGGAAATGAACTGATATGCCGCTGAGTATTGACAAAGGACAACTTGGACTTTCTGCCGCAGAAAAACTTCAGCTTCTGAAGAAGCAATTGCTTGAGAAAGCAAATCGCGACAGTGCGGTCTATCCCCTCTCATACGGGCAGAAGGCGCTTTACTTTTTATATCTCAATTCGCCCGAGAGTCCTGCCTATAATGTTTCCTTCTCTGCAAGAATAATTTCTCCACTGAATATTGAAGCACTCAGAAAAGCTTTGCAGAAGCTTGTCAACAGGAATTCAGCGCTCAGGACAAATTATAAACTTGATGACGGTAAACCGGTTCAGATTGTTCACGGATATCAGGAAGTTTTGGTCAACCAAACAGATGTTTCTTCCTTGAGTGAGAATGAGATCAGGGACTTTGTTCTTAAAAAAAGCAGAGAGCCATTTGATCTTGAGAGTGGCAGAGTATTCAGGGTTGATCTCTTTTCAAAAAGCGCTGATGATCACATACTGCTAATATGCATTCACCACATTTCAACTGATGCAAGATCCATTGAGATCATGATGGATGTTCTTGGAGAGCTTTATAAATCTGAATTAAATGATTCTTCCGAATCCAATTCATCATCCGATAAGCAATATCATGAATTTGTTTCGGCTCAGGAAAAATTTGTGAACAGTCCTAAAGCTCAATCGCAGCTTGATTATTGGACAAAAGAATTGACGGGAGAACTTTCTGATCTTGAGCTTCCATTTGACAAGACCAGACCGCCCGTGCAAACCTTCAACGGAAGCACTGTATATTTTGAACTTGATGCTGAGCTTGTATCAAGACTAAAACAATGCTCGAAGGAAACCGGCACAACATTGTTTGCTTTCATGCTTACATGTTACATGCTATTCCTAAGGAAGCACTCCAACAATACTGAAATCCAAACAGGCATTGCCGCTGCAGGCAGAAGCATTTCCGGGTTTGAAGATGTCATGGGTTATTTCATTAATCCTGTTACTATTCGGGCAAATATCACGGATGAGATGACGTTTGAAGAACTTCTTGCAGTAACCCGGAAGAAGGTTCTCTATGCTGTTGACAATCAGGATCTTCCGTTTCAGCTTGTAGTTGAAAAAGTTGTTCACGGTCGAGATGCCTCGAGAAGTCCTGTATTTCAGACATTCTTCGGACTTCAGAGAATTCAGGGTGATGCGCCAATACAGGAACTTATTGTGCCGGGCAATGAATCAGCTACTGTTGACTGGGCCGGCATGAAACTCAAGCCCTATCAGATCTCACAACAAGAAGGACAGTTTGACATTACGGCAGAATTTGCAGAAGGCAAAGAAGTCTTTTCCGGTGCATTCAAATATAATTCTGACCTGTTTGATAGAAATACTGTTGAGAAAATGTCTGTCCATTTTGTTCAACTTCTCGAACAGATTGCAGAAAACAAACAAAAGAAATTATCTGAATATTCACTAATCACTTCTGAAGAGAGAGAGCTTATACTTGAGAAATGGAATGATACTGCAGTTTCACTTGATGTCGATTTGATTGACAAATTATTTGACAAAGCAGCCGATTCATTTCCTCAGAATGTATCGCTTGAATTTGAAGGAGAGCCACTATCGTTTGCCGAGTTAAAGAAAAGATCAGAGACTTTATGCGCCCGGTTAATGGAGTTGAAAATTGGGAGAGGCGATCTGGTTGCAATATGTCTTGACCGATCATTCGAAATGGTAATAGCCATGCTCGCCGTCCTCAAGTCCGGCGCAGCTTATGTCCCTGTTGATCCCGAATATCCTGAAGCCCGCATTAGATTCATGCTGAATGACTCGGTCCCAAAGTTACTGATAACAAGAAAAGAGCTGGCTCACTTTGCAGTCGAAACCACCCCTGTACTGCTTGTAGAAGATCATGCGTTCACAGGTTCATCAGATGCAATATTTACAGGTCAGGAAGAGAGAAACATTGATGATCCCGCTTATGTCATTTACACATCAGGATCTACCGGCACACCGAAGGGAGTTGTAATATCACACAAAGCGCTTGCCAATCACATGCTTTGGATGAAGGAGATATCTTCGTTCACAAGCAATGATTCAGTTCTGCAAAAGACACCATACAGCTTTGATGCATCCGTATGGGAATTTTATCTTCCGCTGCTCAACGGAGGAAGACTTGTAATTGCAAAGCCCGACGGACACTTGGACACAAACTATCTTGTACAATTGATCAGGCAATCAAATGTTACTCATGTTCAGTTTGTTCCTTCACTGTTGCGGCTCTTCATTAATGAGCCTGAGGTTAGCTCATGTAATTCTCTGAGATTCATTTTCAGCGGAGGTGAGGCTTTGACGGGTGACCTCCGGGATACTGTTTTCCGGAAGCTGAATTTGCGGCTTGTAAATCTGTATGGACCAACAGAAGTTACAATTGATTCTGTATATCATGAATGTTCAGCAAATGAATTCACATCGAATGTTCCAATCGGAAAACCTATTTATAACATAAAGGCATTTGTTGTTGACAGTTCAATGAATCTGCTTCCGCCCGGAATAGCAGGAGAACTGCTTCTCGGAGGAGACGGAGTTGCACTCGGGTATCTTAATAATCATGAACTTACCTCAGAAAAATTCATTGACGATCATATCTTCAAAAGTGGCGGCAAGCTTTACAAGACCGGCGACAAAGTAAGATTCAATGATTCAGGTCAACTCGAATATCTCGGACGAATTGATCATCAGGTTAAGCTCCGCGGATTCCGAATTGAATTAAGTGAAATTGAATATGCAATAAAGAAATATAAAGACGTTAGGGATGCTTATGTTGATGTAAAAAAAGACAAGAATGGAAGAGAAGTTCTTGTTGCATATCTTGTATCAGATTCAGTTGAGGAAGAATTGCTGAACGGATTGAAACAGTCACTCAGAAGATTTCTGCCTGAATACATGGTACCCGGATATTACAAGGTCATGTCAGATTTGCCATATTTGCCAAACGGTAAAATTGACAGAAAGAAACTTCCATCGCCCGAAATTCAGGAAAGGAAGAGTGAATCAAGAACAGAAGCCAAAGATCCAATCGAGAAGACTCTTACGCGTATTTGGGAAGAAGTGCTTGGCTTAAAAGATGTCAGCATAAACGATAATTTCTTTGAACTCGGCGGCGACTCGATCATGAGTATTCAGATCATCTCAAGGGCTGCTCGTGAAGGCATTCGCATCACACCTAAACAGATCTTCTCATTTCAGACAATTGCAGAATTATCCAAAGAAGCAGATGCAAAAGATCTTCAGCAAGTAAATGAATCTCCTGTCGGTGAGTTGTCATTTACGCCTGTTCAACTTCGTTATCTGCGGTCAGGCATGAAAAACTCTTCTCACTTCAATCATTCTGTCCTGCTGAAAGTGAGGAAGGACCTGGACACAGAACTTCTTGACAAAGCACTCAACGCAGTGATCGCTCAGCATGATATTCTGAGACTCAAACTTACCGGCAAAGAGTCAGCCATCATTCAGGAGACGATTTCGCCTGCGGGATTTGCTGAATTTGACCTTGCGGGAAAGGAAGAAGACATTGCATTGACCGAAGTACAGGATGAGAAGGAGCGTATGAATAAGTTGATCAACTTAAATGAAGGAAGAGTCATTAATGCTGCTCTTTTCAGAATGCCGGGAAGCTCTGACCGAATTCTTTTCAACATTCATCACATGTGCATAGACGGCGTGTCATGGAGGATTTTCCTGGATGATTTTATAAGCGCTTATGAATCACTCGCTTCAAGAAAAGAAGTTGGATTTCAGTCGAAGGGCACTTCGTTCAGAGAGTGGTGCATGAAATTGAAAGAATATTCAATGCAGAAAGAAGCCAGGCAAAATGCGGACATTTGGAATGATGTAAGACCGGAAAACGGCGTCATCCTGTCTGAAGAGACAGATCTTGCAAACAATACTTTCGGCTCAAAAGAGAGAGAAACAATTTCTCTCTCTTCTGAGGAAACAGCATTGCTAACAGGTGATGCCAACAAGGCTTTCAATACTTCCATAAATGATCTGCTCTTATCTGCATTGGCAATTTCATTGCACTCGACACTTAACAAGAGCCGGTTTATTATTGATCTTGAAGGACATGGGCGCGACGAGCTTTTTGAAGATGCTGATATTTCAAACGTAGTCGGCTGGTTCACTTCGATTTATCCTGTCAAACTGGAAGTTCAAAATCCGGAAGATGTAGCGCAGGTAATAAAGTCTGTCAAAGAGAGTCTGAGCAAATATTCTCCTGAAGGCATACACTACGGGATTCTTCGCTATCTGAATGACAGCATGGATAAAGTTGAATCATTGAAAACAACAGACTCTCACATTGTCTTTAATTATCTCGGCCAGTTCAGGAAAGATCTTGCGCCGGGCGGATGGGAGTTTGAAGTTGACTCACTTAATCTTGAAACAGGCCATGATGAAAGAAGGCAGCATCTCATTGAAATGAATTCCATGATAATTGATTCACGTTTTACAATGAATATTGAATACAGCAGGAACATGCACAGCGTTTCATTCATCAAATCGTTTGCTGAAGCATATATTGATGCATTAAGGTCTATATTGCAGCATTGCGCAAATTCCGGAAGCACCACATTTACAGCTTCTGACTTTTCCGATTCGGGCCTGAGTCAGCAGGAGCTGGATGATCTCCTTACCAACTTAAGTTGAAACATTGACAACAGACATCAAATCAAATATAGAGGATATACTAGAACTGACTCCGATGCAGGAGGGGATGCTTTTCCATACTCTCTATAATGACGGATCAGATGCATACATAGAACAATTCTGTCTTGATCTTTCCGGCGAGATTGATTCCGACATCTTTCGCAAATCATGGGAAGCGGTCATTGCAAGGCATCAGGCATTGCGTTCTTCCTTCCGCTGGAAGGGCACTCCCAAGCCGGTGCAGATAGTTGAGAAGGAAGTTGAAGTGAGCTGGAGAAATGAAGACTGGTCAAAGCTTCCGTCAGCAGATTTTGAGGAAAGGTTCACGCAACTCCGTCTCGAGGACAGAAAGAATCTCTTCAACATGGAAAAAGCGCCACTGACAAGATTCATTCTTATCAAGTCAGGACCTGACAGATTCAGACTCCTCTGGACCTTTCATCACATACTAATGGACGGATGGAGTTATCCGGTAATTACGGGTGAGGTATTAAGGGCATACAACTCCATATCATCAGATCAGACTCCTGTATTCCAAAATCCTATTCCATACAAATCATACATCTCCTGGCTTGCAAAGCAGGACAAAGTTTCCGCAGAACAATTCTGGAGAAATGAACTAAAGGGATTTGGTGCTCCTTCACACATAAAAGGAATCATTGCAAGCAAGGAAGTAACTGAGGCGATAGGAACTCAGGAAGGCATAAAGTATTTCTCGGAAGAATTTACTTCAAGACTGATTGAGTTTGCTCGAAAAAGTCAGGTCACACTCAGCACTCTCATGCAGGCTGCCTGGGCATTGGTCATTTCAGCTTATTCAGGCGAGAAGGATGTGATATACGGCGGCACAGTGTCAGGAAGGCCATCAGGTTTGCCAAACGTTGAGAAGATAGTCGGATTGTTTATAAATACGCTGCCTGTCAGAGTGAAGATTGAGAAGGATGAGCCTTTAACTTCCTGGCTCAGGTCAATTCAGTCAAAGCATATAGAAAGAGAGCAGTACTCTTACAGTTCGCTTGCAGATATTCAGCAATGGAGCGAGCTTGCACCAAACACAAAACTATTTGACAATATTCTGGTTTTCGAAAACTATCCGTCAGATCCCGCTTTGGCTGACGGTGGTTCGAAGATCAAAGTGCTGCACATTTCAGCTTATGAAAAGACAAACTATCCTCTTGCCATACTCGTTGCTCCCGGAAAGCGATTGAAGCTTACTGTGGCTTATGATGAAAATATTTATAAAGATGAATTTGCGGAAGGGATACTTAATGCGATTGAAGGCGCGCTGGTCTCAATTATTCAAGGCGACACAGAAAAAGTAAGTGATATATCATTGCTGACACCTGAAAGGGAGAAAGAGTTACTCTACGGATGGAATGATACAAAGCATGACATGCCGGCCGAAAGATCGGTGAAGGAGCTTTTGGAATCACTCACTTCAGGATTTACAGATGAGATTGCTCTGGAGTTTGGTAACAAAACAGTCACTTACAAAGAGCTTAATGAAAGATCTAACCGGCTTGCAAATTTTCTTGTATCGCTCGGCGTGAAAGAAGATTCCTTTGTCGGCATCAGCATAGAACGTTCTCCGGAAATGATTATCGGATTGCTTGCTATCTTCAAAGCCGGAGCTGCATATCTTCCGTTGGATAAATCCTATCCTAAAGAGAGGATTGAGTATATGATAAATGATTCCGGCATAAATTACATCATCTCCAAACGCTCTGACAAAGGACAATTGCCGCAGACAGATGCCGGTATAATTTATATTGATGAGGTATCTGATAACATAAACGAGCAAAGTCCCGACTCCCCTGCCGTAAAGCCATCTCCGGAAAGCGCTGCATACATGATCTATACATCAGGTTCAACGGGTAAACCTAAAGGCGTAATAATGCATAACAGGGCGCTCGTGAATCTTTTGAACTGGCAGCTTAACGGGCAGAAGTTTGAAAAGGGACTGACAACTCTGCAGTTTACGACATTGAGTTTCGACGTTGCATTTCAGGAGATCTTATCCACTTTCATTTCTGGCGGGAAGTTGATTGTGATGTCAGAAGAAGAAAGAAAGGATCTCTCTAAGGTTCTTTCGATCATGATTGACAAAAAAGTTCAACGCCTCTTTCTTCCATTCATTGCACTGCAGGAGTTGGCAGAACTGTATTCCTATGCGCGCGAGAAAAAGCTTTCACTAAGAGAAGTAATGACTGCCGGCGAGCAGCTTCAGAATACTGCTGCGATCAGAGCAATGTTCAAGGATCTTAAGACAGCAGTCTTCACGAATCAATACGGTCCGACTGAAGCACATGTTGTAACTGCTTATACATTGACCGGTGATCCTGACAAGTGGCTTTATAGTGCCCCGATCGGCAAGCCAATTTTCAATACAAAGATCTACATACTTGATTCTGAATTCAGACCTGTTCCGCCGGGTGTTACAGGAGAACTGTTCATCGGTGGAGTTCAGGTTGCAAGAGGCTACAACAGGAACGAAGAACTAACATCAGAGAAGTTCCTTCCTGATCCTTATGCAATAAATGATGAGGACAGAATTTACAGGACAGGTGATCTTGCACGCTACATGCCTGACGGCAATATTGAATTTCTCGGACGTGCAGATAATCAGATAAAATACCGCGGCTACAGAATTGAGCTTGGCGAGATAGAATCCGTTTTGAACGATTTCAGCAAAGTAAGCACTTCGGCTGTGATCATCCGCGATGCTGCCAATGGTGAAAAGCGTCTTGCCGCTTATGCAGTGCTTAAGCCCGGCGAGGAATGCAACGCGGCAGAGTTGAAGAGCAAACTGTCGGAGTCATTGCCTGACTTCATGTTGCCTGCAGATTATGTTTTTCTTAAGGAGATGCCTTTGCTGCCAAGCGGCAAGGTTGATCTGAGATCGCTTCCTGAGCCGGAGCGTCATGTGACTACTGACAACAACAGTTATTCAGAACCCACAACCGAACTTGAACTTCAGCTTGTAAGAATCTGGGAGAAAGTTCTCGGTGTAAAGCAGATTGGCATAACTGACAATTTCTTTGAGCTTGGCGGACATTCACTTCTTGCGTTAAGATTATTTGGATACATTGAAAAACTTACCGGTAAGAAACTTGCAATCTCAACTCTGTTCTCGCATCCTACGATTCAGCAATTGGCGGAGATATTGAAAACAGAGGGTTGGAAGCCGCCATGGAAATCACTTGTGGCAGTAAAGCCCGGTGGTTCGCGACTCCCCTTCTTCTGTGTTCCTCCGGGTGCAGGAACGGCAATGCATTTTCAGAGTCTGGTAAAATACATTTCAGATGATCAGCCGTTCTACGTTCTTGAATCGGTCGGACTTGATGGCAAAGAACCTCCGCACACTAATGTAGAAGAAATGGCTGCGCATTATGTTAAGGAAATCAGAATGATCCAGCCGGACGGTCCGTACTTGATTGGTGGAAGATGTTTCGGTGGCAGAGTTGTATTTGAAATGGCACAGCAATTTGTGAAGCAAGGTCAGAAGGTTGCGCTTTTGGCAATCTTTGATACCTGGCCTCCATTTCAGGAAACTCCGAAAGCTTATGTTCCGCCAAAGCGAGATCTGAAGCATTTTATGAATAGTATCAGAACGCATGCAAAGTCAGGAGACCTGATGCTTGTAATCAATAACTATGTGGGCAATAAGGTCGGCAAGTTAGTGTGGAAGGTAAAGAACAAGACAAAGTATATCTTCAGCAGCGAGAAGAAGAAACTCTACAACAGGATCATGCTGATGCACTTTGCGGCACAGGACAGATATGTAGCGAAGAAATATCCCGGCAAGATAACATTGATAGAGTGTGCAACATTCAAGCCGGATTTCAGAAAGGGTTGGCAGGAGCTTGCCGGAGGAGGCTTTGAGACCTATGTAGTTCCTGATACAGATCACAAGACAATTGTAAGAGAGCCCAAGATCCGTGACTTTGCCGAGAAGCTGAACATAGTTCTCGAGAAAACACACGACGAGATCACCGGTAAGATTGTGGGGAATGGTTCTTCAGAATCCTCTTCTGATCTTAACAAGAAGACCACGCTCGTTTCTCAAAATGCTGATTGACTTTTTGAAGAAGTGTTAGTCGACAACGAAGTAAGGATCATTTATTCTCTTCATACGGAAATCAATTTTCCTACGGAAGAAGCGCTGAGTATAATTTCCAAGTCAGACAGAGAAAGATACGGTGCATATCGCTTCAGCGAAGACAAACTCAGGTTTCTCAAAGCAAGATACATTCTTCTCAAGTTCGCTTCGGCATATTTTAACAACACGCATTTGCCTGAAGTTGAATTGGTCTTCAACAAATACGGAAAGCCGCAATTCAAAGACTTGCCGCTGAACTTCAGCATTACACACTCGCACAACATAGCCGCAGTTGCCTTTTCAAAAGACTTGTCAATTGGAATTGATATCGAACACAAGAGGAAAGTGGAAGATTTGGATCAGCTCGCGAGAAGATTTTTTTCAGAACCCGAAGTTGAATATATGGAAACTCTTGTCACACAAGTCAAAGCAGATAATTTTTTCAGGATATGGTCTGCCAAGGAAGCATACATAAAGGCAATCGGGCTGGGGATTTCAAAGGAGTTAGGAAGCTTTTCTGTGATTGACAACGGTGCTATTGACCAAGTAGTTGAACTGAAGAACGGCACAAGTACACATCACATTCTTGAATTAGATATCAGAGAGAATTACTCTGCTGCTTTGTGCGTACCTTCTTCATCAATCAGGCATGAAGTACACATTGAAGAATTGCAGATTTAATTGCGTGAATTGAATCTGTAAACAGATGCCTATATACGCAGAAGGCATCTGTTTTTTGCAACAAAATGTTAATTATAATAATAGTTCAACTCCGATTCTATTTAATGATTTGATAACTCCAAGAACCGGAGGACACAAAGTTACAAACAGGTAAGGATGTTATAACTATTTCAGAAAAACCATTCTCCTTGTGAGGCTGTAATCAATTGACTCAAACCGGTAGAAGTAAACTCTGCTTGCCATTCCGGACGCATTGAAATCATAAGTGTACTTTCCTGCAACTTTGAACTCATTATTAACAAGCCTAGTTACTTCTCTTCCAAGCAGATCATAAATAACCAAACTCACTCTTGAGTCTTGAGGGAGATCAAACGATATCTTTGTTGCTGGATTAAATGGATTTGGATAGTTCGGATGCAAAGCGAATCTAGTCGGAAGAATGTTTGTCTCATACTTGTCTGAAACTTCACCACCGGTTGACTTCATAATTCTGCTCAAGTCATCCGAGATCATTGATACATGCACGGCGATCGTTTCCGGCTTTCGTGCTTTGACAACTTCCTTAAGCGTTCTCATTTCCTGATATTTTTTCTTCTCGCCGTCTGTCGCTTCATTCTTGGTTACCTTCTCTTCAAGTGACTTTATCTCGCGGGTTTGCTTATTTACCTGACTTGAAAATGTTTTGGTCAGATTTTCGTTCAGAGTTTTTCTGTCATCATTTGTGAACTTTCTCGCGTCATAAACATCATTCGGGTCATCAATGTAACTGACAACGTCTTCATCAAACAATGAAGGCTCGTTCTTGCTTGTTGCACCTCCGCCCGAACCGCCCTGTGAGTTCAGCAGGCTTGTTGCGGCATAGTCCCAACTTGCAAGCAAACCTTCGTAACTGTACGGGAACTGATTGATGATCTGCTGAAATCCTGTCATTGCTGATTCATAAAGCCCGAGTGAGACTTTGCATTTCTGAATGAAGTAAAATGCCTGGCGGATCATCATTTCCTTTTCGGAATTGTTCAGTATATATGACTCAAGAAATGACTTAAGCTCGGACATTCTAACTTGATTTGTGTCTTGTTTTAATTCTGCCAGATACAGCTTTGAGATCAAGCTTGCATCATTAACGCTGTCTGCGTAGTCGGTCAGCATCCCACTGCACAGTGCGGATACTCTTTCATAGTTTCGCTTTCTGAGATTGATTGATACTGAATCGTTCAATGCCTTTAATGTCACTGTTTCAGAAATTGAACCAGCTCCTGAAGCTTCTCCATATTTGTAATTTTTAATTTCTAATTTTACATTGCTCTCTCCGCCTCCTGAGCCGCCAGATTCTAAACGAATCGTGTCATTGATACCGTTTTCCAAATTGAAAATAATCAGATTTTCCGGTCTCTCCGCATTACAGTTTGTAGGTACAGCGTCAAGATCTATCGGCGTTTCATCTATCCATCTGAGATTGTGTTTCACTTGCTGAGCATAACCAATTTCAAAGCAGTTATCTTCTGCAGGATACGGGTCAGCACCGAATTCATTTGGAATAGTACCTTCAAGATGGAAGTTGCCGGTCGCTGAGTCCTCGAGTTTGAAATTGTTGTAGCCTTCATCGATGAGCAAATATGAATTCGCCAATTGTATGCACTTAGCCGTTTGTCCTTCGACTGTGATTGCATTATATCCTCCTGTAAACATCTCTCCTGTTGCAGTGAGATTCGCATTTGATGCTGAATGCTGAACAATACCGATTGAGCTTTGATCGCTCCCGATTATATAGTTGCCATAGCAGTCAATTGATGAGCCGAGCATGAAGACTGTCTTGTCATAACCCGTAAAGTTATTTTCCTTTATTGCGCCGCCGGTGACGTTACTCATCAGAACAGCAATTGTATTATTCTCTGAGGTTGACTGAAATTCGTTCCATTCCATAAGCAGAGGCACTTCATCATAGCCGGTGGAGATAACAGACACTGAAGGCATGCCGCCTGTATTCAGTCCGAAAGTGTTGCTTGAAATATAGATGTCTTCAGGTTTGCCCTGAGAAGTGTAACTGAGCAATAATGAACCCGTCTTTCCCGTCGGCGAAGATTCGAATGTGCAGTTGGTGACCTGCACATTGCCGCAGTCTGTCAGTTCCACTGCGTATGTACTGTCAACAGGATACGGAGATATGTTTTCAAAGACAGTGTTGCGCAAGTACGCATCTTCGCAGTTGCTGAGTCTAAGTCCCCGCCATGTTCCGCCGGATTTTGCTTTCAGATAAAGAGGTATGCTTTCCGAACTGCTTCCAGAATAGAACGACCCTCCGTTCATGTTTATTCGTGCAGAAGAATTTGAAAAGAGTATCGTTGTCTGCGGCTTGATAGATACATCATGTCCGTTGTTATTCACTTCGCCTCTGCACTCAAACTCAAATCCTCCGCAGTCTTCATCGGCAACGAGCGTTCCGCCTTCCTGCATTACCGGTGCGAGTTTGTAGAGCTTGCCTTCGCCGGGGAGGAACCAGCCGAGGTTAACCCATGAAATTATTCTTTTGTTGAATGTTGAAACAATGGAGTCATTACTCAGATCATAGATATTCCAGTTGTTAAAACCGGCAAATGAGGATGAGTTTGAATCGAGTTTGATCTGCACAAATCTTCTGCCGCCGTTAGTGTTGTCGGTAACTGTATCAAAAAACGGCGCACACCTTCTGTTGATAATCATAAAGAATTGCGTATTAGGATCAGAGTTGTTAAACTTTGCGACCTGTAAATATCTATCATCAATACACTCTGCTAACGTACCGGTAGGATTGTTGCTGTTATCACAAGGCGATGATCCGGCTCCGGGTTTATAGGTTATTAAGTCATTGAAATATGTATTTGCGAGCAGTTCGTTTCTTTCAGTTCTGTGAACATAGCTGTTAGTCGAGTCATTATCAAATGAGAGCAGTGACCGAGAAATGGCTTCTATCTTCCTGTTCAGATTGCAAACATATTTCCATTTTTCCTGTCCGTAAGCATTGATGTATCTCGGACCGGAATACGTTCCCAAAACCGGGTTTGCTTCACCAAGTCCTCTTGAAAAATGGTTGAAATGCTGTCCGCTGTCTGTGCTTATCATTGCAAAATACAACTGTCCTTTGGTGCCATACGAGATACCGAGGTAACTCAGCAATGATATTTCTTCATTTAAAGGTTCTCTCAAATGATGGCCTGAAGCGAACCAGCTGTGAGTCTGAATAAGATTTATGAACGGTATGTCTGCAAGTTTTGAAACCTCATTAGCAGTCTTGTTATAAAGTGTGACATCAAACCATGTATTTCTGTCTTCATCAAGATGCTCCTGCAGCCAGTCCTCATATTGTGTCACGCTGACAGAATGCCCTGTCAGGTCCGGCTCATGGTAAGCCGAATTGGGAAGTGTGTTGGGAATGTAGGATGGCAGGCCGCCGCCTTCAAGACCGTGTGAAAGGAACGGATAGGCTCCCATGAATATCTCTTTCGAGCCAATCCTGTCAACAAGCGTCCGTTTTATTCTCTCGGCTGACATTCTGACAGTATCGAAATCCGGAATGTGTATCTTATATGTTGAGTAATTCAGATCGCACATCAGCGACATGCTTCCGGAAGGATTGTTGATCTTCCACAAAGAGTCTATCTTACGGCTTACATAAGCCATACAGGGAATCTGATTGAACTCAAACTCTTCGATGTAAAATCTGTAAACCGCCCCTGGAAAATGGCTTGCTATGTCTTTGGCTTCCCAAATGAGCCAAGGTGTTGCAGAATTTGGATGATCATATATTCCTTTGAACAGATCATGCGCCACATTATTATCTACTCTGATGTAGTCAATCCACATGTCGCAGAGTCCGTACCAGTAAACCCTGAAGTCAACCCGGCAGTTCTGATCCCACAAGTCCCTGCAGTTGGGGTTTAGGAGTTCTCCAATTCCGGAATTCAGCAACAATATGGTATCGTTTGGCATATAATTAAACTCTTCCATATAGTACCCGTCATATTCATTAGAATTGTTCAAAAAGTGTCTGATGCGCAGATTCACTGACTTGATAACTGTATCATTGAAATTTTTCATAGTGATCTTACAAACGGGCGTTTCGCTGCTAAGGTTTTTTGCATGATTTGTATCAATTCTTATCCTTGGCTTGATATACCACTTGTACTGTGTGTCGTTAGCATCTCCGCCCCAGCTCTCTATGCAGTTTATCTGTTCACGGTTGGCCTTCAATCCTTTCACAACATAGCCCGGCTGGTCTGTTCCAGTTCTGCACTGAACCACCATTGCTCCGTTTCCGAACTGCGAGTTATCAACAGTATCCCTGCCTGTCCTGTTGGAGTCCTGAGTCTGACTGTCGCGGTTCGTGAATGTATAGAACCAGTAGTCCGGGTCTGCCATGCTCTGCTTCTCGCACTGATAGTCGCTACGCTGACCGAAACAGAGTCTTTGTATTTTGCCGCGGTTCATTAGCGTGTACATTCCCGAATCACTATTTACCTCTATCACATGCTTTATTCTGTCTCCATATACACTCAGAGGAGCATTCAAAGAATCAAATCTGCTCCAGTTGTTATGAACTGTTATCCATCCGGCATATCCATCGGGATATCTGTGCCACAGATTTGTTCCGATTGAGTCAGTAAGTCTTGAAAAGCTCCAATCAGCTCCGCTTTCAAGAGCACCTATGATGAACACGTTGTCAGGATGCGAAAGTAGTGATGCTCTCGTTTGATGGCTGTTTTCATTTAGCATTCTGAATGAAAGTACAAACATGCTCAGTATGAATAATGCAATTGTTGTAGATTTCATCTTTTAGTTTCTTAAAATGGTTACTATAAATTATTTGACAAGTACCATAGTAATTGTTTCCCTGAATGAACCTGCTTGCATTACGCAGAAGTATATCCCGCTTGAAAGAGAGCTCCCGTCAAATAGAGTTTCGTAAGACCCGGACTGAAGTTCGTCGTCAGTCAGTAACGACACTAATTTTCCGGAAACATTATAAACTGACATACTAACTCGTTCCTTTGTCATTACTTCAAATCTTATGTTTGTTTTCGGATTAAACGGGTTGGGAAAGTTCTGGAGCAACATATTGTTCTCAGGAATTTGCGATGTAAGTTCTTTGATGCCGGTATAGATTGTTGTATCACCCCCGCTGCGCGTAAATATTCCACCTGTGATTTTTTTGTAAGCCCAGCCTTTGTATTTGTCGATAAAACTAACAAAGTCATAATTGCTAAATCTGATCAGGGATGTATCCGGAAGTTGATACCCCCAGGAATTTCCAAAGTTTGTTGTTTTAAAAATCAAACCCCTGAGATTTGGAATAAAATAGAATGCTCGCGGACCGACTGCATAAATCGTTCCATTCTTTGCTGGATCAGAGATCCGACTGATTCCGTTACTAGAGATTGTATCACCCGTTGGGGGGACAGTCTGTTGAACCCAACTTGTTCCCGCATCACTTGTAAATCTGATCGCCCCCATGCTTACCTTCCATCCCTTAAGAGTGTCGGCAAAATGAATATCTGTAAAGCCGCGTTCAGGTTGCAGATTGTTCCAGGTATTCCCACCATCTGTGGTTCTCAATAGATTCGACATCGATGCAAAACCTAATCCGGGATTTACAAAATGGATTCTATCTGGATTCGTAAATCCCCCTCCATAATATTTACGAGTCCAGCTTGCACCGCCGTTTGTGGTCAGGAATATGCCGCCTGTTAATGCCTCGTCATCTGTTATCCAAATCGTGTCTTCATTTATGACTGACATGTCTATTGCGCCTGCTTCGCCCGGCAAATTCATTTGGATCCAGCTTGTTCCTGAATTTGTGGTTTTATACATTCGAGCGCCGCAGACATAACCAATCTCCTTGTTGACAAATTTAATATGCGTGAGCCATGACACAAGACTATCAATAACAACCCAGTTCAGTCCGCTATTAGTCGATTTCAGAATGTAGTTGGGTCCAGAAAAGATGTAGCCTGTAGCATAGCCAGTCAGTGAATCCGTGAACTCCATATCAGAAATGATCCTTCCATTAAGGTTTGGAAGAAACTGATTATCCCACCCCGAAGGCGGGTTGTGCTGAAAGTTGAACGCATTGATGAACACAAAGATGCTGAAGAACCATAGTAGGTTCGTGAGGAACGTTGAGCCGGAGCGTTGAGATGAGGATTTCATAATAACTTCCTTTATTCAAATCTAAAGAGAACGGATTTCAGAAACTATGACTTTGGTCATGTTTTGAAAAAAATATTCCCGAGTTCAGATGGTTTGAATCAGTGAATCATTCGCTACGTCATAAGTACTCCGGCTACTAAATCGTTATTTGGCAGAATACAATTGAAGTTTCGATGTTTGGACCGTTATATAATGTTATAGGTACATAGCTTTCATTCCCAAGTCCTTGCTCATCATTTCTCTAGCCCCAAGATTGTAACATTCAGTAAATATCCCCCTTTATTCTTAATCTACAGATTTTTCAACTCCACCGACTTCCTCAAAAACTTCAATTGCAATTAGAAATTGAAAGTCATAAGTTTGTGTAATTATTTCAAAACAACCAACCCCGGGAAGGAGGAACGATGAGTCTTTTAAAAGGACTTACAAAACCTCAGAGATACTTGTTCACTTTGCTGGTTTCTGTTGTTGCTGTTCTTGGATATTTACTGTACGATTCTACTTCAGACAATATCCGCGGACAGAAGCTGATAAAGGAAATTAAGGAAGAGAACTTAGATCTCTCGCAAGACATAGAGATCGTAAAACAAAAATATGACAGACTTGAAACAGAGCTTAAGGCACTTGACAAGCGAGTTGTAAAGATCTCATACAAAAAGGCGCCAAAGAAGAAAAAGCTCTATTCCGCCGGCAAAAGCAATAAGAAAAAATCTTACTACAAAAAGGGCAAAGTGAATTACAAGAAACTCTACTTTGACCTGAAGAAGAAATGTTATTCAAAGACATCGGCCAACAAGAAGTCTAAGTCCAAAAGCTACACGAAGTCAAAGAGTAACAAGTACAAGACCAAGACTTATTCTTATAAGTCAAACAGCTCAACTTACTCGAAACCAAGAGCTTATCAAAGGTAGCTGATGAAATTCAATCTTTGAGTCATATTTCTGTCTCTTCAGTTTTACCATTAAAAACGACTTACAAAATAGAAGAACCCGTTATCTGCAGAGTTAACGGGTTCTTTCATTTTGATCTATCTTTATCAAAACATTCCACTCAGCGCGGGTTGATAACTCTACCCGATAGGACGGCTTCGCCGCAACTTTTAACTTTTAACTTTTAACTTTCAACTAACTCTAAAAATCAAAAAAGAACGTAAACGCAAACCTGTTAGCATTTCCGGTCTGTCCGTTCTTTATTCTCTTTCTTCCGTAACTGTACTCGACACCAAGTTTACTTCTTTCAAGAAATATCAAAAAAGCATTTACGGAAACATATAGACCCTGTTCAAATGTCTGTGGAGAAAAATAATCCTCCATTATGAAGTTCACACTTCCGACCGCCAAATTTAGATCAATGCTTTTTTTGAATAGCTTCTGCGACAATGAAATGAATCCTCCATACGATTGAGTTAGTTCATACTCTTCTGACAAAGGATTCAGTATGACATCAAATGCCACATTATCAGAGAGATTCAGGAATGAAGCTATTCCTGAGCCGTATAAGAACTGCCAAACAACATTTGTTGTATTGCCGAGTCTTATCTTTGTACTGAACAATGCACCTGCTCCAAACAATGACTCTTTTCTTCCATCCAGGTTTCGAACGGAAATTGGATTGAGTATTCCTGCCAATGTCAAACTTAGACCCGGGGATGATCTCTCAAAATTGAATGCCACTGCCGGCAAACTTTGGCTCACAGGTTCAAGTGACAATGTATCCGGAATGCTTACAGAAATGCTTGGTGCCTCAAGACTCGCAAGAAGTTTATAATATTTTTCAAAACTCTTATAGTATCTGATTTGAACTGTCCGTTTTGAAATTGCCGTGGGAGGTCCGTCAAGGTCAACGGTAATTGGCAGAGTTTCTATATCACTGAAGCATGTCCATGTTTGGCCCGTCAATAAGAAATCGGTTTGGGCGTAAGCATGGCGTATTCTGAAATTTTTGTTACTTCCGTTGAAATCAGTTTCAATTCTTCCAAACACTATTCCAAAGTCCATTCTTTTGGACACCTCAAATCCAAATCTTGTAATATTCGCAGTCAGGAAGAAGGTATTTTCACTTGAGATGCTGCCTGTATCAATCGGAATCTCCCCCAAAGAAAAGCCTGTACCGCCTGATAAACCATTGAAGTCATTTGAGCCGAACATTCTAATTGAACCGAGTATTCGCAGTGTTGATTCTCCTGATTTTGAATATATGAAGAAACCTTTATCCTCAGGAGAATCCTGGGGATGGACTTCCTTTGAAAGAGTACTGTCGCCTTTGTGAGTTTTCTTTTGAGAAAACGACACACCGGCTGAGGACAACATTGCGGCGATTGTAACAAGCAGAATAAGTATTTTCATTTGTCGGGACAATTCGTTGATTCGGCTGTGAATATTGCAAATAGGGAAAGTATTTGAAACTGCAAATTTTCTGCAATGAATGAAGTCACAATTCAGTTTCACAAGCATCTTGGTTCATAAACCGGCCTGTGAATCAGGGATAAATTTGTGTATATAAATTCCTCTATGGAAAGAATTTCTTAGCACATAAATTCTGCATCAAATGGAAACATTCATATACATACCGGGGTTGGGCACACGGCTATTCGACCAGTCCGTTGAGAGTTTTGCTTACAGGCTCAAGAAAGCAATTGACATAAACGACAAAGACCCGTCCAATCATTATGAAGCGGAGTTCAGAAAGATAAATTTTGGCAAAGACAACAGACAAGAATCAAATGTCGCAGCCATCTATTGTTCGAAAGACGGCAAGCGTGAGAAAGTGCAAGAAATATATGAATTAGAGTATGGCAAGTCCCTTGTTGACAAGTTTGAGAAACGAAACATAATTGTACGTGTATTCATGCTCTTTGCCGCCATGGTACTCAAGGTGCCGGAAGTATTGTTTCAATTCTTTAGATCAATGTTTACCTCCCGCAACAGGAAATCCACTCTGTCATTCCGGGGAATTCTGCAATTCACATATGCAGCGTTTGTACTTCTGGTGCTAAGCATTTTCGGCATCATTCTCTTTGTATCACTGATATCATACCTGCCGGATATACTTACGTCAAATAACATCCAGTTGCCCGCACAAGTGCAGAAATTCATTTTTTGGTTCAGAGACCTGATCAATGCGAAATTTGTCATACTTGCCTCTACCATACTAATGCTTTTTCTTCCAAATGTAAAATCATTCCTGAGCATTTTGGCAACAGAATATGTTTGTACCATTTACTATCTGAATTTTGGTGAAAGAAGGCAAAACATTATCGGCAAACTGGAAGAGCTTATGGAATATATTTCAGAAGCTTCAGACTCAGAGAAGATAAACATAATTTCAATAAGCTTCGGTTCGATTGTAGCATGTGACGCTTTGTTCCCGCAAGACGGGAAACCTTCAGCCAGACTTGCTTCCGTAAATACCTTTGTAACGATCGGAAGTCCGATTGATTTCATCAATGCTTATTGGCCATATTATTTCGGCGACAGAAAGAAGCCTGATTCATCATTGAAGCATTGGTATAATGTTTATTCAATGAACGATATTCTTTCTTCAAACTTCAGATTTGATGACCAGGAAAAAGAAGCTCAGTATTCAATAGCTCCTGGCGCATTAATGCCGGTCAACATTCCATACAATATCATCAGCACAAAAGGAAATTACATTTTCAGCCTCTTGTTCCTCAGCGGACTGAGGGCAAATCAACTCTATTGGGATGATGAAGTTTACAGTGCAAGCTGCCTGACAAATCTTGTATTGAAGATGAAGGAAGATGGAGCGGTTTGAGTTGAGAGTTGAGAGGTGAGAATTGAAAATTGAAAATTGAAAATTAGAAATTGGAAGTATTTATAATCAGGAATTGGAATTTGTCATTCCACCAATCTGTCCTTTAGCCACAGCAAATGAGGAATTCATGCCGTAAAGCAGGAATGTTTCATTAAACTGTTGTTCCCGCGTGTTTCTCAAATTGTCGTTCCCGCGTGTTTCTAGCGGGAACAGTAATTTTTTGATGCACTTGCCGTTTGTCCAGATAGAAACACTCGGTTAAGGAAGTATTATGAAAATTAGTTTACCCTCATTGAGCAAGCCGGGTAAGAGATTTTTTTTGCTTCTTGATGATTTGATGCTGCCTTATGCTGAATTCATTTTGCCTAACTTTGGATTGATTTTGCCTAACGCTGAATTGTTATCGGCTAATGATGAATTGTTTTTGGCTAACGCTGAATTGATTTTGACTAACGCTGAATTGATTTTGTCTAACGATGTAAGAGTTGCGTGGAGCATTGTAAGTGTTGCGTGGAGCATTGTAAGTGTTGCGCGGAGCATTGTAAGTGTTGCGCGGAGCATTGTAAGAAATTCAGGTTCTTCGAAAGTGCATTTTGGAGCATTGTAAATGTTTCGTGCGGCTTTGTTTTTGTGATTCCGTGCTATTTTTGAGGTTTTTGTATTTTTGCGTTAAAATGAGAGGGGAAAGTGGGAGAAATATTGTCTGTTGTTTGAGATTTGTTTTTGCTGAGAAATGAATCCCGAAGGGATTCCATGTTTATAGAAATTCTTTGCTATGATTTCTCGACCCCGAAGGGGTCGAATAAAAATGATTTATTTCAAGACTCTTGCAACTGGGGTGAGGGTGTTGGTTTCAATTTCTATATAGTGTGTTCAATACCCCCCTCGGTCCCCCCTGCAGGGGGGATGTGAAGGTTTCAATTTCTGAATAGTGGGTTCAAAACGTTAACTAGGATTTGGACTATAGACAATATCAAATACGGTTTCAATTTCTGAATAGTGGGTTCAATACCCCCCTCGGTCCCCCCTTGCAGGATGGAAGGTGTTGGTTTCAATTGCTGAAAAGTGAGTTCAATACCCCCTCGGTCCCCCCTGCAGGGGGGATGTGTTGATTTCAATATCTGGAAAGTGTATTCAACCACCCTCGGTCTCACCTTGCGAGGCTGTCTCAAAACGTATAATCTAAGAAAGCAATGCGAAGAAAAATCCGTTTTAGCACTACAAAAAGTGGATTCTTCGCTTCGGTCAGAATGACAAAACTTAGCTTTGAGATAACCTCTTGAAGGGGGATGTGATGAAAAGAAGAACTAATTGATCTTAACTACCCCGCATGTGATATCATCACTCTGCTCGGCGCCGGCGGTGAATTCAAAAACATCGCTGAATATCAAAGTCAGTATCTCACCTGCCGGAAGAGAACACGATGCCTTTACCTTATTGATCAATCTCTCCTCTCCGTAAAATCCACCATCTTTGCTCATTGCTTCTGAAACTCCGTCTGTGAAGCAAACAAATGTGTCACCGGATTGCAAATCAATTTCTTCTGATTCGAAAGGGACATCTACCAGTCCCAGAAACATACCGCCCGCATTAAGCTCTTTGAACAGCTCGCCTTTACGGAAAATGAATGTGTTGTTGTGTCCTGCATTTATGCTGGTGAGTTTTTTCGACGAGTGATGATAAAGTCCGAACCATGCTGTAGCAAACTTCTCATCGGTTGTGGATTCAATTAGTACTCTGTTTAACGCATGAACAATATTCTTCAGATCAGTTTCTCCCGATCTTACTTTCTGATAAGTCATCATGCATGAACATATAGTTGAAACAATCAGGGCGGCAGAAATGCTTTTGCCCGACACATCACAAATGAAAAAGAGAGTGTGGGTTTCATCCAGTCTGTAAACATTAAAATAATCTCCTCCAACTTCCTTTGCGGATTTCAATCTGAAAGCAATATCGAGATCGCTCATTTCAGGCAATTTCTCCGGCAATAAATTATTCTGAATCATCCTCGCCATTTCAAGTTCCTTCTCAATTGCCTTCTGCCTTATCTGAACTTCAGTAAGGCGGGCATTCTCAATCGATATTCCACATTGTGAGGCAAGTATCTGAAATATGTTCAGGTCCCGGTCGGTAAACTGCTTTCCGTGTTTTTTGTTTATAACCTGTATAACACCGACCAGCTTCTCATCTTTAAGCATCGGTACACAAAGCATTGACTTTGTTTTGAATCCTGACTGCTTATCAAACTCAGGATTGAATCTCGGATCTGCATAACAATCAGGCACCAGCAGAGGCTTTCTCTGCTCTGCTACCCATCCTGCAATTCCTTCACCCAGCTTGCACGCAATCTTCTTAACTGCCTCACCCTTGTCTCCAAGTGCAACTTCAAAGTAAAGATTTTTTTCCTTCTCGTCATATATCAATAGTGAACTCGCTTCAGCATTGGTGACTTCTTTGCAGCTGTCCATTATCTCATGGAGAAGCACATCAATTTCTTTCTTCTCTGAGATTCTTTGTGAAACATGATGCAGGTAGTTCAGTTCCTGAACCATGCTCTCTAATTGTTCGATGTTGCTATTTTCTGTTTTCATGATTTAAAATATATATTCATACGAAAGTTTTATACTCACTTTTAAATTTTATTTGAGAACATGTATAGCTAATTTACTACAATGGATCAGGATCTCAAGCGAAGAATATTGACTGCGGCAATTGCCCTGTTCATAATCGTTACAATCGGAACAACGGGTTACTATTTTCTGACAGGTTCCAAAGAGCCGCTGTTCAATTGCTTTTACATGACGGTCATAACCCTCACTACAATCGGTTTTGATCAGCCTATTGTTCTCGAGGGAAATGTTCCGGCAAGAGTATTTACGATTTTCATAGCATTCTCAGGAATCGGCTTTTTGTCATTCTTTATTTCAACAATATCTGCAGTGCTTCTGGAAGGCACCATCAAAGAGTCGTATAAATCAAAAAAAATGAACAAGAACCTTTACACTTTAGAAGATCATTACATAATCTGCGGACTTGGCAGAAACGCCATGCATCTGCTCGATGAACTGATCTCAACAAACAGGGAATGTGTAGCGATTGAAATCAGAAAGGATGTAATTCTTGAAGTTCTTATAAAGTATCCTCATCTGATCTATATTATCGGGGATGCGAGTGATGATGATGTTCTGAAACGTGCCGGCATTGCTAAAGCAAAGGGGCTGTTTGCATCAACAAGCGATGATAATTCAAATCTTGTCATTTCATTATCAGCAAGAAGACTGAATCCCAAGCTCAAGATCGTTGCACTCTGCAGTAATCACGGCAATTCAGGCAAGCTCCGCCTTGCCGGTGCAGATATCGCGGTATCTTCAAACTTTATCAGCGGTATGAGAATGGCATCGGAAATGCTTAGGCCAACTGTTACACAAATGCTTGACATTATGCTGAGCGACAGGCACAATAATTTCAGAATAGAACAGATAGATCTTGACGAAAGATTTCTCGGAAGAACAGTTGGTGACCTTCTTGTTACAGACTTTAAAGAAGTCCTGCTAATAGCCATTAAACAGAAGGGTCAAATCATCTTCAAACCACCTGATGATATTGAAGTTGCTTCCGGAGACTCTATGATTGTCATTACAACTCCCGAAAAGAGAATTCAATTGGAAAAGGCAAAATAGTTCCTTTTTTGGGGAATCTTTCCTGGCGCATCATGCGTTAGGGTCAAGAACAATTTCTAAATTTTAATCAATATATGCCAACTGATGTATTGCTTTGGGTAGGATTCTCTGTTTTCCTTATCATAATGCTTGCTCTTGATCTTGGCGTTTTTCACAAGAACTCACATGTGGTAGAGTTCAAGGAAGCCATGATCTGGAGCAGTGTCTGGATTGGTCTTGCCATACTTTTCAATGTAGGAGTATTTTACTATTTCGGAAAGGTAAAGGGTCTGGAATTTATGACCGGTTACCTTATCGAAAAATCATTGAGCATTGACAATGTCTTTGTCATAGCTCTTATCTTTACATACTTCAATGTTCCGAGGCAGTATCAGCACAGAGTCTTGTTCTGGGGAGTCATCGGTGCATTGATCATGAGAGCGATTCTTATTGCCGTCGGAGCGACTTTGATCAAAGAATTTGCCTGGATCATATACATCTTCGGAGCGTTCCTTATTTTCACGGGACTGAAGATGTACTTTCAAAAGAATGAAGGTATCAATCCCGATAAGAATCCGGTTGTAAGATTCTTTAAGAGATTCATTCCGATGACTGATGAATACAACAAAGAAAAATTCTTCCTGATAAAAGAAGGCAAGCGATATGCAACTCCCCTCTTTGTCGTGCTTTTGCTTGTAGAGACAACTGATCTGATCTTTGCAGTGGATTCTATCCCTGCAATATTTGCAATCACTTCAGATCCGTTCATTGTGTTTACGTCAAATGCGTTTGCAATTCTCGGACTGCGGTCACTTTACTTTGCTTTGGCAGGAGTGATATACAAGTTCTATTACCTTAAAGCAGGCCTCTCTGTGATCCTGGTGTTTGTAGGAATAAAGATGATGCTGATAGATATTTACAAGATTCCGATCGGAGTGTCGCTTGGATTTGTTGCTCTTGTGATTGTGATATCCGTAATAGCATCAATAAGAAAGAATAAACAAATAGAACAAGCAAATGCTTTGAAGCAGTAGGTTTTCAAGAGAGCATGGATGTGTAAATTACTCCATGCTCTTTTTAAATCTGAGTGAACTGAAAACCAGAATGATCACGCCTATGAGAAACAGTATGGTCAGTTCCTGCCAAAGATCGACGAATGTCAATCCTTTCAATACAATTCCTCTGATAATAACAGTAAAATATCTTAAAGGTATAATGTAAGTTACGTACTGAATGATTCTTGGCATGCTTTCAATCGGAAATGCGAATCCCGAAAGAAAAATCATTGGCATAATAACCACAAATGCTGATGTTACCATTGCCTGCTGTTGAGTTTTTGAAACGGTTGAAACGAACAGCCCGAGCCCTAAAGTTGACAGCATAAAAATCAGCGAACAAAAGAAGAGGAACGGTATTCCGCCTTTTACCTCTATCCCAAACCAAAAGATCATCACCGCAAGAACTAGCGTAACGGCTACGAGTCCAATCACCGTGAACGGCAACAGCTTTCCGAGTATGAGCTGATAAGGCTTCACGGGAGTAACAAGCAATTGTTCAAGAGTACCTATCTCTCTTTCTTTTACTATTGCAAGTGACGTCATATTGATTGTTATTATGATCAGAACCAAACCTACAATTGACGGGAGCATGAAATCCCTCGTTGTCAGATCAGGATTATACCAGACCCTTGTAACCGGTTCGATGCTTCCTGCCGGAGGAGACTTTATCCCTGACCGCTCTAAGCGTTCAATGAATATCCTGCTGCCGTATGATGATGCAACTGACATTACATATCCTGCCGCAACAGAAGCTTTGTTGCCGTCAGATCCGTCAAAGATCACCTGCACGTTTGCAGTCTTACCACTGTTTAAGTTTTTTTCGAAATCATCAGGAATTACTATTGCTATGAGAGCTTTTCCCAGATCAATCTCCTTTTGCAACTCTGAGTAGTTCTTTGAATACTGAACAACAGAAAAATATCCCGATTTTTCAAACCCGCTGATAAAGTTTCTGCTTGAATTTGATCTGTCATTATCAAGGATACATGTCTTAACATCATTCAGATCACGATTTGCTGCATATCCAAGAAACACAAGTTGAATGACCGGTGCGATCAAGACTACTGCAAACATTTTCGGGTCACGTAGAAACTGCAGGAACTCCTTTACCATGAAATCAAAGATTGCTTTCATATTGCTTCTGACCTCCTGATTCTGATGATCGAAACAACAATAAGAATGGTCGCAAATATGAGAAGATAAATGAGCTGCATGGAAAACGTTTCGAACGGCGTTCCTTTGATCAGTATGTCACGAAGTATCACAATATAGTATTTCGCAGGAGTAATGTATGAAAGTATTTGTATTGGAACCGGCATGCTTTCTATCGGGAATATAAAACCGGAGAGTATGACGGTTGGAAGTTGGGAAACGACCTGTGATATCTGAAAAGCCACCTGCTGTGACTCGGCGACGGTTGAAATGAAAATTCCCATGCTTAAAGTTGCAAGCAGGTAACAAGCTGTTCCGAGAAACAGATGGAAATAACTTCCTTTCACTACAACTCCGAAGAAAAGATATCCCATGAAAACCATTGAAGCAGCAATGATCAGCGATACGATCAGGTATGGGATTATCTTGCCTGCTATCAATTCGAATGAGCTTACCGGCGAGACTCTTATCTGCTCAATTGTACCAAGTTCTTTTTCCCTTACAATGGAAATTGAAACGAGTATGACTGAAATTACAATCAGGATCATGGCCACGAGTCCGGGTATGAAGAATTGTGTTGTATCCAGACTCTTATTGTACCAAAATTGCGGTTCGATGTTTATCGGCTCAATCATCTTCATCCCGGTTTTTGATGATACGAACTCCTTTGTAACAATCTGAGAAAATGATTGAGTAGCCGCATTCACATAACTTTGAATGATGCTTGCAGTACTTGCATCCATGCCGTCAATGAGGTATTGCACTTGTGACTTCTGCTTCCTCTCAACGTCTTTCTCAAATCCGGAGGGAATTATAACTGCGCATTGTATTTTGCCTCTGTCGAGTAGTGAATTGATATCACTTTGCTTTTCGATCTGCTGAGTTATTGTGAAGTATTGAGATGAGTTGATAGTACTTACAAAGTCTCTTGACAACGAGCTCTTATCATCATCAAGCACGCCAAGCTTGATCTCATCAATATCAAGGGTCACCGCGTATCCGAACATTATCAGCAGAAAAACAGGAAGCGCAAAGATTATCATCAGACTTCGCTTGTCACGAATGATCTCACGCATCTCTTTCTTTGTTATGGAAAGAATTCTGCTAATCATCCGACGCAGGTTTTTCGATCGTTTCAAGAAACACATCTTCAAGAGACGGCACGATCTTTCTCAAACCGTCAACTGTAATTCCGTTCTCTATCAGAAAGGAGCGAATAGCTTCTGCCGCATTATCATGTTCTGATGCGGCATCTGACAGAGATACGTGAAGTGCATTTCCAAAAATTGAGGCATTCTGAACCAGTCTGTGTTTTTCAAGCAGCTCATATGCCGTGTAAACGTCATTTGATTCAAGAAACAGCATTCCGTTTCTTATGAACTCGGACTTAAGTTCTTTAGGACTTCCTGTTGCAACAATTTTTCCGTAGTCCAATAATATTATCCTGTTGCAGAACTCAGCTTCATCGAGGTTGTGAGTAGTGACAAATACAGTCGTGCCTGATGCCGAGAGTTCGTTAATGAGTTTCCAGAAATTTCTTCGCGAGATTGGATCAACTCCGCCGGTAGGTTCATCGAGAAATACGATCGCAGGTTCATGCAATACGGCGCAGCCCAGTGCAAGCCTTTGCTTGAACCCAACAGACAATTGAGCGGACAATGTCTTTCTTCTTTCAGTGAGTCCTGACATTTGCAGAACCCAATTCTTTCTTTCGCTCAGTCGGTTCTGTGTAAGTCCATAGATTCCTCCAAAGAAATTAATGTTCTCCTCTACAGACAGATCTCCATAAAGTGAAAACTTCTGTGACATATAGCCAATATTTGCCTTCACTTTTTCCGGCTCATGAAGAATGTTGAAACCATTAACTGTTGCTTCACCTGAAGTTGGTACAATAATTCCGCAAAGCATTCTGATTGTTGTTGATTTGCCGGAACCGTTCGCACCGAGAAATCCAAACACCTCGCCTTTGCCGACATTGAATGAAATATTGTCAACAGCAGTAAACTTTCCGAATCTCTTTGTGAGATTTGTTACTTCGATCGAATTCATCTTATCATACACTTCAGAGATATCGTTACAATTTCTTGAAATTTGTTACACAGAGATACACGGAGTTACACAGAGTTACACTGAGAGAAAGCCTAACCAACAAAGAGAACCACTTTCGTAACATCTTTGTATCAGTTCAATAACAAATGGTACCTAAATATTTTTAATTTTTAATTTTTAATTTTCAATTTAATACAGTCTCCTCCCTGCCGCCTTGTTCAATGCAAGCATTGCCAATCTGAAATCAATCAGCGCAAATGCGTAGTTCCTTCTTGCGATGAAAAGAGAGGTCTCGGCATCGGCAACTTCTGTACTTGAAGAAAGCTGGACATCATACTTCTTAACAACCTCATCATAGCTCTTGCGTGCAAGCTGTATTGCAAGCAGAGCTGCATCTATCCTCTTCTTCAGGTAGTCTGCATTACCGTACTTCTGTCGTACTTCCTGCTCGATCTTTTTCTTTGCCAGGTCAAGCTGAACTGTTTTTTGCAACTGAACCTGCCTTGCCTGCTCTGTCAGAGATGAAGTGTATCCCCAGTTCCAAATGTCCCATGTTAGTCCGATACCAACATCCCATGTTGCGGTAAACTCATCTACCGGCGGCTGAACACGTGGATTAGGATTTGAGTAGTAAACATTTCCGAAAAGAGACACATAAGGATAGTATGAAGATCTTGCAACGCGAAGATTTTCTTCTGAAGAACGGATCGCATAATTGATACTCTTAAGTTCATTGCGGTTGAGAAGCGCCTCGGCAACATAGCTGCTTTCATTAGCGAGAACTTCTTCAGGAACTGTGACGGATGTATCCGGTTCCAGGGGTGTTTCGAAGTCATATCCCAAGAGCCTGTTCAATGCAACGCGGGCAATGTTTACGGAATTTTCAGCTTCAAGAAGTTGAAGCTTTGCATTTGAGTTCTGCACTTCGAGACGAAGAAGATCAGTGGTTGTTGATAATCCGCCAAGTATGAAATTCTTTGTATCGGTAATTCTCCTGTCAGTCTGGACTACTGACTGTTCCGCTATCTGCACCGCCAGAATTGCTTTATATAGATTCCAGTAAGCATTCTGAGCATCGAATGCAACTGTGTTCTTCACTTCATCATAATCCACACCGGATATGTCTTTGCCATACACAGCAATATTCTCAAGAGCGGATAATTTGAATCCGGTGAAAACAAGTTGAGTAGCTGAGAGTTTAAGACCGTAATTATTGAACAAAGCATCTGCTATCTTAAATGGAACAGGTGAATTGGGAACCGTTACAAGAAACGGATCAACGGCACTTAGTCTGGAATAACTTGCCGAAAATTTGAGCTGCGGAAGTTGCTGCGATGTGACTTCATCAATCTTAGCCGTACTTTCATCTACTTTAGATTTGCTTATCTTTATCTCATCACTGTTCTCCAAAGAAAGTCTGACACAATCATCCAAAGTAATTTTGGATGTTTGAGCGGTAGCATTTAGCACAAGCAAAGAATGAAATAGAATCATTAGAATCCGGCTTATCATTTCAGGTACTCTCCTTAAGTAAATGTATGAAAGCATTCTCCAGACTCGGGCTTGATTTTCTTAAGTCCTGTATAATAACCCCATTATTCTTAAGCAAGTTAACGACTCTGTCTTCTGAACTATCCTTACCTTCAAGTATAACATTAACTCTGTCGCCGAACAACTGAACTTCATCATCGCCGGAATCCGTAATTACTTCATATGCTTTTCGGGCAGGCGTGCAAACAATTTCAAGAACTGTATTGCTGATCTTTTGCTTAATTCCTTCCGGAGTGTCAACGGCTAAGATCTTTCCGTTCTCAATAAGCGCTATCTCGTTGAATCGTTCAGCTTCTTCCATATAAGGAGTTGAAATAAAGACCGTGATATCCTCTTTCAGCAAGCCGGCAAGAATAAGCCAGAACTCTCGTCTTGATACCGGGTCAACTCCTGTTGTAGGTTCATCAAGTAGGAGAAGCTTTGGTTTGTAGATCAATGTGCAGGCAAGTGCAAGTTTTTGTTTCATCCCGCCCGAGAGATTTCCCGCAAGAAACTTCCTGTATTTTTTCATTCGTGTAAACTCCAGCAGTTCATCACGTCTTTCATGAAATTTCTTGACCCCGTGTATCTGTGCTATGAATTCTATATTCTCATCTACTGTGAGATCAGTATACAGACTAAACTTTTGCGACAGATATCCAATATCATCTTTTATCAAACTATAATCCCCAGGCATCTCCTTTCCCAGTATGCTTATCTTTCCTTCATCCGGCTTAAGCAAGCCGCAAAGAATTCTTATGAGAGTTGACTTCCCTGCCCCATCAGGACCAGCGAGTCCGAAGATAATATTTTTCTTTACTTCAAATGAAATACCGCTCAGAGCGCTCACTTCGCCGTAACTTTTCCTGACATTGTTCAGACTGATTGCAGATTCCATTTCAGTTCAGTCTGATATTTACATCTGCAGGCATGCCTGACTTAAGCTCCCGTTCCGGATTTGGAATTCTTATCTTAACGGCATAAACTAATTTTGTTCTCTCCTCCTTTGTCTGAATGTTCTTTGGAGTAAATTCCGCGTCAGATGAAATGAAAATAATTTCTCCACTGTACTTCTTGTCTTTGAAGGAATCAGTAATGACCTCAGCTTTCTGACCGATCTTTATCTTACCAAGTTCTTCGCCCGTAACATAGATCTTCAGATCGACTACAGAAAGATCCGCTATGTTCAGCAGAGACGCACCCGGAGTTACAAACTCTCCTGCTTCTGAAAACTTCTTCGTAACTGTTCCGGTGATCGGAGATGTAATAATGCAGTCCTCAATATTTTTCTTTATGAGATCCGCGCCTGCCTGAGATCTTTTCAGATTTGCCTGAGCCGACTCGATCTCTTCCGGTCTTATTATGTTCCTTGCCTTTTTCAGATTCTCGGTAGCCGTATTGAACTGATTTGTGGCTTGCTCAAACTTCGTTGCGGCATCATCAAATTGCTTGCGGGTGATCGTGTTGCTTTCTAAAAGTAACGCGAACCTGTCCCTGTCTTCTTTCGCCTGCTGAAGATTTATCTCGGCAAGCTCTACCTGCTTTATTGCAATGCTGATGTCTTCTTCTCTTGCTCCGGATTGAAGGAGTCTAAGCTGCGCTTCAGACTGTTCTATAAGCGCCTGCGATTGCCGGAGCTGAACATCAAGCAAAGAATGATCAAGTCGCACAAGAGTTTCCCCCTCTTTTACATTCGCTCCTTCATCAACACTGATTGACTGGATCTGTCCAGCAGATTTTGAACTGACGGTAACTTCAGTTGCCTCAATATTACCGGAAGCCGAAATCAGGTTTGGGTCAGATTCCTCGTTACATGATAGAAGTGAAAGGCATAATTGAAGAGATAAAAGAAACAGACCAAAGCTGAGATATTTTCTGTTATGCATAGATGCTTACTGACTTCTTAATTGCTTAAAATTAGCGAATCGAGATATTAAAATCGAGTTATTATAAATGTGTTAGAAAATTGAAAAAATCATTACTGATCCTTCGCTTCAAAACAAAGAGCTAACCGCGGAGTGCACAGAGTTTTCGCAAAGGACGCAGAGCTGTACTTGTAGATTCAACTAGATCTCAGCGAACCCTGCGCCTTCTCTGTGTACTCTGCGGTTACTATTTATACTATTCTTTCGCTTCAAAACAAAGAGCTAGCCGCGGAGGCAAAGAGTTTTCGCTGAGGACGCAGAGCTGTGCTTGTATGCTGTATTCAATATTCAACAACACGTCAGCGAACTCTTCTGCTACTATTTACAATATTCCTTCGCTTCAAAGTAAAGAGCTAACCGCGGAGAGCACAGAGTTTTTGCAGAGGACGAAGAGTTTTTCTAAAATGCCTGAATATTTATGAAAGAGCTCCAGCTTACACTGTGCGTTTACTAGTCACATTGCTGTAATTAGTTTATCATTAAGAAGTGGTTACCAATTGGATGATAATTCATCTAAGTTTGTACATCTTTGAAACAAAGTTATACCATTATGAATAACCTACATCTAATATTAGTAATGTTTATTACAATTTACTCTCTCGCTTGCACAGACATTGCTAATGCCCAGCGCAAACATGTTTCCAAACCTAAGCCGGTCACAGGTTCAGAACAAGTGATAGTAAAGCCATCTGAAAAAGACTTTAGAGTAAATACGCAGTATCGGATTCAGCTTGATCCGGTAAAAACCAAAAGCGGGACAGTATTGTTCAGCTCAACTTCGACATCTACCGTTTATGATCTTCAATCGAATGGGGTTCCGCAGCAGATATGGCAGGACCCGATTACACCTACTAATGTTCACGCCGTGTTCATGTATTCACTCGTTCCAGGTTTTGCAACAAGGGGATGTGCATATCTTTTCAGTAATGACTTTGGGGCAACCTGGACTAATTTGGGAGATGTACCCTCCACTGCAAGAAGCGGCTTCCCGGCAATTAGCGGTTTGGTTAGCGGCGCTGCTGTTGTTGCAAATCAGAATACCACAAACGCAACGAATCAGCGTACAAAGATTTATTATGATCAGGGAGCCGGATTTGGTTTCCTTACTGAAATTGATCCCGGTGTTTCCGCAGAGGGAGATCCAATATGGCCCCGAATTATTTGTCTTCCGAACAACAATATTTCGTTTGCAGCTTCAATCAACGGATTAATTTATTCCTACACGAATAAGTCAACAAACATTGCACCGCCCGGAACATTCTCCGGTTATCAAACTTATCCCGGAGATCAGGCAGAGACATACTCGCTTGCGCTGGCACCAAACGGGACCGTAGGTCATGCATTTATTGGGTCCGATGATGTAGATCCGAATGATGTATTTTACAGAAGTTCATCTGATGGAGGACTGACATGGACACCAAAGCAGAGAATTTGGGATTGGAATGTTACCATTGATTCAATTGGATGTCTAAGAGGAGTCAGTATAGCATTCGGAAATAATAATCAGCCTTATGTTTCCTTTAACACATCACTGATGTCGCAAACAGGATTCTTTCCTGAGAAGCCATCTCAAATCAGAGTTTGGTCTCCGGCTATAAGCGGTGGTGTGCCGGTCATTGTAGCCAGTCAGAACAATGTCCCCTTTTATCCTAATCAGGGTGTAACAAATGATGCATTCCTGCCTTTGTGCAGACCGGCAATCGGCAGATCGTCAACGGGAAATGGAATAGTGGTTGCTTTTAATGCTACAACTGATCGCGTCGGAACTGACTTCAGCAGATACTATTCTGTTTGGACAACATATTCATTGGACAATGGAAACAGCTGGAATCCTCCCGAAAAAATAACACCCGATACACCGCTCAGAGACTGGAGATACGTAAGCATTTCACCGACTAATCATCTGTCGGTCGACTGGACTATTCAAATGGTTTGCCAATCTGATTCAATGGCAGGCTCACATGTCAACGGTGCACCGATAGGAAGAGGCGAACTTGTGGGCATCAGATTTACACCATTTATTAATCCAACGCCGGCTTCTCCGACATTAGTATCTCCTCCAAATGGTTCTCAGAATGTTAGTACAACAGTTCTGCTGGATTGGAATAATGCTTTACTTTCAGAGTTCTATGAAGTTCAGGTTTCTATTGATTCACTCTTCGGAAGTTTGATCATCAACCAATCGAATATATTGCCTTCACAATATCAGATAGACACTTTAGTATTGAATCATGACACGAAATACTATTGGAGAGTACGAGGAGTAAACTTTAACGGTCCAGGACTGTGGTCACTTACCTGGAATTTCAGAACAATATCTTCATTGCCTCTGCCCCCCGTTCTTTCATCACCCGCAAATGGGGCTATCAATGTGTCATTAACCCCGCTGCTTGACTGGCAGGATGTAATTAACGCGAACACTTACAGGGCACAGATTTCAAGAGATTCAAATTTCACGTCAACAGTTTTTGATCAGTCCGGAATTGCTCAGTCACAAATTTCGGTTCCTTCTTCTATACTGAATTACGATACAACTTACTATTGGAGAATCTCCGGTCAGAATTCATTTGGGTCCGGTCAATGGTCAACTGTTTGGAAGTTCAGGACAATTAGTTTCCTTCCTCTTGCGCCCGTACTCGTGTTTCCCGGGAATGGCTCAGTTAATGTGATTATAACACCCGTATTGACTTGGACGGCTGTACCGGGAGCAAACAGTTACAGAGTTCAAGTAGCAAGAGACAGCCTGTTTACAAACATAGTAACAAATGTCGGAAATATCACAACAGTGAATTATGTAGTTCCCGTATCAGTCTTGTCTTATGGTACGAAGTATTATTGGAGAGTAAATGCTACCAATAACAACGGTACAGGATCATGGTCTGCGATTTGGAATTTTACAACTGTTTCCCCTCCTGCAGCTCCACAACTGCTTTCGCCACCCAACGGATCAGATTCAGTTGTTCTTACGCCAACGCTTGATTGGGAAAATGTTGCCACTGCAAGTTCATACAGAGTGACAGTTGCCATAGATTCGGCATTCAACAGTGTTATCCTTGACATTGGAAATTTGACTTCATCTCTATACTCAATTCCTTCCGTTGATCTTACATACTCCACAAGGTATTACTGGAAAGTAAATGCAAGTAATAATATTGGCGCAGGACCCTGGTCAGCTACCTGGAATTTCACAACTATGAATGTTCCACCGCCTTTGCCTCCAGTACTCATAATTCCGGCAAATAACTCAAGTAATGTTTCGTTGACACCCGGTCTTGATTGGCACAATTCCAGCAATGCGGCATATTACAGAGTCAATATTGCAACAGATCTGAATTTTAACAATATTGTTTTTGATAAGGACAGTATTGTTCTTTCTTCATACAGCGTACCACCAAACATATTAAATGTAAATACGTTGTACTTCTGGAGAGTAAATGCAAACAATTTAGGAGGTACAAGCAATTGGTCAACTACCTTTGTTTTCAGGACAGTCTTAACAGGAGTTAATCAAATAGGCACAACCATTCCCGACAAGTTTGAATTGTACAACAACTATCCTAATCCGTTCAATCCGGTTACGAAGATAAGGTTCGATCTTCCCAGGTCATCTTCTGTAAAAATTTTGCTTTTTGATATTACCGGAAGAGTTGTGATGAATTTGGTTGAAGGAAATTTTCAAGCGGGTAGTTATGAAACAGTATTGGATGCAACAGGTCTTTCGAGCGGTGTTTACTTTTACAGGTTGGATACTCCTGAATTTTCTAAGATCAAATCTATGGTCGTAATCAAATAGTTCGTTGAGTTCTATTCAAACTTGACTTGCACCCAATCTTTGTATTGGGTGCATTGAGTCAAGTTCTACAATTATTCGAAAGTCACAACATTACAGGCGTCAATTCAATGAACGCAATTACCTCCAGTATCCCCCGCCGTAAACGCCGACATTAACTCGCGGATACATGCCGTATCCTCCATAACCTCCATATCCGCCGTACGGGCCGCCAACGTAACCTACGCCAAAACTTGTTCCGACAGAAACACCGGTGCAAGAGTAGAATGTTGTAATTATTATGAGCAGAATTAAAAGCTTAATTATCAATTTCATTTTTCAAATTCGTTTTAGGTTTTTGGATGAGTTTAGTTGTAAGGCCAGAGCTGAATTGCAAAAGGCGCTCCAGTCGGATCCAGCATAACTGCCACACTTCCCTTTCTGATCTTTTCGTCAGGCTCGATGAGAACGGTTGCTCCTGCATCTTTAGCTTTCTGCAATGTTGTTTTAATATCGCCAACTCTTATATACTGAAGCCAATGAGATCGCTTGTCCTCAACAGGGTGTTGAATTATGCCCGCGCATCTTCTGCTGTCCTTGTCAATGACGCGGTAAGTTCTTTCATCAATTGTTTTTTCCTCGATCTTTGCGCCAAGCAGATTTCCGTAAAACTGTCCTGATGTTTCAGGGTTAGTTGCCCAAAGTTCAGACCAAAGCCATTCATTATTATTTGCTTCCTTGACTGTCGGATCACCGCCGTTTGACTTGATCACTGCGAATACAGCCTTCTGCGGATCAGATAGCAGAGCGACCATTCCCCTGCCTTCCATCTCGACAGGATCTCTCAAAACAGATCCGCCTGCAGTCTTTGTTTTGTTTGCTGCCTGCTCAACTGAGGCAACGGAAACATAACTGATCCATTCTCCTCCTGCATTGGATTTTGCATCCGGCATTTCAATCATACCGCCAACTCTCTTGCCGTTATTCTTGAAAATCCAATACGGATCATTGTCAGAACCGGTATTTTCAACTGTCCATCCGAAGACTTTCTTATAAAAGTCAGCTGCCTTCTTCGCGTCGGGAGTAATCAGGTCTCTCCAGACTATTTGTCCCGGATTGTAAGTCCTTGTCTGTGTATCCGATACCGCCGGATACTTCATAGAAGAACTGCAACCGCTTGCTGCAAATGTCAATGCCGCAAAGCACACGGCAAGAAATGCATAAGCAGATTTCAACTTCATTGAATTCATTTTTTGTTGATTGGTTAATTTATAAAAACTCAATTATCCTTAGCAGAGCAAGTTTAATCTTAATTTTTGATTTGGCAAATATAGCAAAGCAGTTTGTTTATATGTATGTACTTTAGATACTGACTCAATTGACCTATCTTACTTGCAGAAAGAATGTTTGACTAATTGCCATTCACCCATATGAAAACTTATTCATTTTTTGCCATGAGATGCAGAGCTGACCACTGAGTACACAGGGTCCTCCCAAAGTGCACAGAGTATGAACTCTTTTACTTCATCAACTCTCATAATCCTCCGTGAACTCTGTGTTACTCCGTGTTCTCAGTGTCCAAATATACCAAGCTCGTCCAAATCAGTAGTATTTGAATCCTGAATGAGCAAACCGCAAAGGACACAGAGTCGTCGCAAAGGTCGCAGAGTGTCAAAAGCAGATCACATTTGATCTTCTTCAAGATCCTCCGCGATCTCTGCGCCTTCTTCGCGGACTCTGCGGTTAACTCTCACTCTGATTATCCAATTGATTAAGATAAACTCAATTAGAGCTGTTTAACCGCTAAGGACAGAGAGTATGAGTTCTTTAAACTTCATCACTCACACAATCCTCCGTGAACTCTGTGTTACTCCGTGTTCTCAGTGTCCAAAAATATCAAGCTCGTCCAAATCTGATACATTTGAAACCAGAAAGAGCTAACCGCAAAGGACGCAGAGTGTGAGCTCTTATACTACATAATCCTTAGTGAACTCTGTGTTGCTCCGTGTTCTCTGTGTCCAAAAATATCAAGCTCGTCCAAATCAGTAGTATTTGAATCCTGAATGAGCAAACCGCAAAGGACGCAGATCGTGAACTCTTTTACTTCATCAACTCTCATAATCCTCCGTGAGCTCTGTGTTGCTCTGTGTTCTCTGTGTCCAAAAATATCAAGCTCGTCCAAATCTGTAGTATTTGAAACCTGAAAGAGCAAACCGCAAAGGACGCAGATCGTGAACTCTTTTACTTCATCAACTCTCATAATCCTCCGTGAACTCTGTGTAACTCCTTGTTCTCTGTGTCCAAATATACCAAGCTCGTCCAAATCAGTAGTATTTGAATCCTGAATGAGCAAACCGCAAAGGACGCAGATCGTGAACTTTTTTACTTCATCAACTCTCACAATCCTCCGTGAACTCTGTGTAACTCCGTGTTCTCTGTGTCCAAAAATATCAAGCTCGTCCAAATCTGTAGCATTTGAAACCTGAAAGAGCAAACCGCAAAGGACGCAGAGTCGTCGCAAAGGGCGCAGAGTTTTGGTATTAGTGAAATCTGATTTTTTATAACAACCTCCGCGATCTCTGCGCCTTCTTCGCGGACTCTGCGGTTAACTCTCACTCTGATTATCCAATTGATTAAAATAAACTCAATTAGAGCTGTTTAACCGCTAAGGACAGAGAGTATGAGTTCTTTAAACTTCATCACTCACACAATCCTCCGTGAACTCTGTGTTACTCCGTAATCTCTGTGTCCAAAAATATCAAGCTTGTCCAAGTCTGTAGCATTTGAAACCTGGAAGCATAATGAGCATAACTACGCGATTTTGAAACAGAAAACAACTTGCAACTGCATCGGCTACCTTTTTAAGTGTGTCATCCGGTTACAAATTTCCACAAAAATTATTCAATTGTAATAAAGGACAAATTTTAAGACTTTTCACGAACCAAATGAGTATCCAATGAAGAACATCTTATTGCCGACGGATTTTTCGCAAAATGCAGAAAACGCCCTTAGTTTCGCTGTAGAAATAGCACGACTTGTAAAGGGAAACCTAATATTGTTTCATGCTTACAGCGTTCAGCTAATTGACCCCAACATGCCGGCCGAGATATATCTTTCTGCTTATCAGGAAGAGGAAAAGTCTGCAAAGGAATCACTCGAAGATCTGAAGACAAGGATTGTGAATTCCAATAAGGATGAATCAGGGAATGAACTCTTCAGCACCGAAGCGGTTGTTTCCCAGGGGTTGGTAGTTGATGAAACGCTTTCAATGATAAAGGACTTCAAGATTGACATGGTGGTTATGGGAACTCACGGAGCCAGCGGAATCACTGAACTTATACTCGGCAGCAATACAGCCAGCATTATTGAAAAGTCACCGGTGCCGGTGCTTGCAATTCCGCACAATACAGGATACAGAGAGATCAATAATGTTGTATATGCCTATGATGACATCAAGTCCGGTTTGCCGTCATTTCACAAGCTACTGACATTTGCAGAGATCTGTGATGCAGACGTTACGCTTCTTCATATTATCGAAAAAGGTAAAGACACTGAAGAATTGAACAAGCGGGAATTTGACAAGATCAAGAGCGCAACAAACTATGACAGGATCAATCTTGAACTTGTGCATGAAGAAAATGTGCTTGAAGGCATTAACGATTATGTTAACTCACACGATGTGGATGTGCTTGCAATGACAATCAAGAAGCGAACATTGTTTGACCGGATTTTCAACAAGAGTCTCACGAAAAAAATGGCTTATCATACAAGGATTCCCCTGCTTGCGCTTCATTCCTGATGCTTACCTTTTTTAAAGATGATTAAATTTTCTTCTTAACTATCCTTATTGCTTTGCCTGAAAAACTATTTCTGATTGATGCAATGGCCATGATCTACAGGGCTTATTTTGCCATGATCTCAAGCCCGTTAATCAACTCCAAAGGCAAGAATACTTCTGCCGTATTTGGTTTTGTGAATTCTCTTGTGAAAATAATTGAAGACGAGAAGCCGGATCACATTGCCGTTTGCTTCGATACGGCTGCACCAACATTCAGGCACAAAGAATTTCCGGATTACAAGGCTCACCGTGAAGAAATTCCTACAGATATGCCATGGCAAATTGATAAGACCAAGGAAGTCGTAAAGGCAATGAGCATACCAATGATTGAACTTGACGGATATGAAGCAGATGATATTATAGGCACGCTTGTCAAGCAGGCAGAGAAAGAAAAAGTGCTGAGCTACATGGTTACTCCCGATAAAGATTACATGCAGCTTGTTTCTGACAAGACATTTCTTTATAAGCCCGCACGGAATTTATATGGCAATAAGACATCAGAAGTGGAGATAGTTGATATTGACGGTGTTGTTAAGAAATTTGGTGTGCCGCCGGAAAAAGTCATTGATGTACTCGGGCTCATGGGTGATGCGTCAGACAATATACCGGGAGTAAAAGGTGTAGGCGAAAAAACCGCCACGAGTCTGATACAGGAGTTTGGCTCAATCAAAGACCTCTACAAAAATATAGACAAAGTCTCAAAGCCAAAGCTTAAGGAAAATCTGATCGCTCAAAAAACGAATGCGGAACTTTCTGAAATGCTTGTTACCATTAACACTGCCGTGCCGCTCAAGATCAATTTTCATGACCTCAACATCAAAGCTCCCGACAAGGCTGCCCTTTCAAAATTATTTGAAGATCTTGAATTCAGAACATTAAGAAAAAAGTTTTCACCTGATGGAACATCTGTTGATGAAAAACCTGTCAGCAAACCGGCCGTCACTGAAGATAGAGAAGAATCAGAGCCGGTTCACGAGCAAAAAGAGACTGTACTTAAAACTATCCGTGATGTTCCGCATGATTATAAGATCCTCACGGCAAAGTCAGACATAAAGAAGCTTGCAGAAGTTCTCTCAAATGAGAAGATGATATGCTTTGATACAGAAACTGATTCAATTGATTCAATGAAAGCAAATTTGGTTGGCATCTCATTTTCTGTAAAGGAGAATGAAGGATTCTATATTCCGGTTGCATACGAGAATGTTCAAAGCGGCGGTTCGGAAGACGGTTCCCTTTTTGGTGACAGCGGCAATGAAGGTGATCAACTTCCGGATGTGAAAACTGTCATCTCAATTATAAGACCGGTACTTGAAGACAAAGACAAACTTATCATTGGTCAAAACATCAAGTACGATTATCTTGTAATGAAGAACTACGGAGTTAACATAGCCGGAACTTTCTTTGATACACTGATAGGCGCATATATACTTCGTCCGGAGGGCTCGCATGACATGGACAGTTTATCCGTAAAGTATCTGAACTACAAACCAATCTCGATCAAAGAACTCATCGGCAAGGGAAAAGAGCAGATCACAATGGACAGCGTTGATGTCGGCAAGGCAGGAGAATACGCAGCCGAAGATACTGATGTGACTCTTCAGCTCTTCTACAGGATCAGATATGAACTTGGAAAGATAGGTCTGAAGAAACTTTGCGATGATGTTGAATTTCCTCTGATCAGAGTTCTCTCCGAAATGGAGTTTGAAGGATTTAAGGTAGACGAGAAAATTCTTTCAGCAATAAACACACAGACTGAAAAGCTAATAAAAGAATTTGAGCAGAAGATCTATGATTCTGCCGGAGAAAGATTCAACATAAACTCAACTCAGCAGCTTGCCGATATACTTTTCAAGAAGCTGAGCCTGACTCCGTTGAGAAAGACGAAGACCGGCTTCTCAACCGATGTGAAGGTTTTGGAAGAACTGAAATATCAACACGAGATAGCATCACTTCTTGTTGACTACCGTACTTTGACAAAGCTGAAATCAACGTATCTCGAAGGACTCAAGAAGGCCGTTAATCCAAAGACAGGAAGAGTTCATACCGTGTTCAATCAGGTGGCTGCTGCAACGGGAAGACTGTCGAGCAACGATCCCAATCTCCAAAATATTCCGATACGGACTGAAGTAGGCAGGAGTCTTAGAAAAGCATTTGTTCCGCGTGATAAGAGTTATGTCATCATGTCAGCAGACTATTCACAGATCGAACTCCGTATCATGGCGCATTATGCCAATGACGAAAACATGATCAGTGCATTCAAGAGAAAGCACGATATTCACACGGAGACTGCAATGAGAGTGTTCAATCTTACTTCCAAAAGTGAAGTGTCCGCAGGCATGAGGAGAAAGGCCAAGGAAGTCAACTTCGGAATCATTTACGGCATAGGCGCATTCGGACTTGCCAACCGTCTTGAGATCAAGAATACAGAAGCAAAGGATATTATAGAAAGATATTTCAGAGAGTATCCGAAAGTGAAGTATTACATGGAGCGGACAAAGAAGTTTGCTCATGAGCACGGTTATGTTGAAACGTTGCTTGGCAGAAGGCGTTATCTGAGCCAGATAAACAATGCAAATGCATCTGCTCGCGCAGAAGATGAGCGGGCGGCAATCAACATGCCCATTCAGGGAACAGCCGCTGACATGATTAAGATCGCCATGATAAACATCTACAATGATTTTCAGAAGAAGAAGTTGAAATCAAAGATGCTGCTTCAGGTTCATGACGAACTTGTTTTTGAAGTCAAGAAAGATGAACTTGAACAGGTGAAGAAGATTGTGATAAACAGAATGGAGAATGCTATTGATTTGAATGTACCAATTGTTGTTGAGACCGGTGTTGGCGAGAACTGGTTTGATGCGCACTAGAAGACTGTTGCAATTTTTTCTTCTCCATGCTCATTTTATTTGCAATATGAACATAGTATCTCAAGATTTTGAAGTGAAGATTTGAAAATTCACAATGCATCATTTTGTCTGTAATAGTATCTAAAATTGTTGAGGTGTTTGTTTACAGATTGACTGATGCAGGAAGAGAATATCTCTTGCTGAAGAGAAGTGAAGTTGAGATACATCCCGGTATATGGTCAGTATGCGGAGGGACAATGAAACAGGGTGAGAAAGCGTATGAAACAGCCGTAAGAGAGATGGAAGAGGAAACGGGATTGATTCCTGTCAAACTATTCAAAGCGGATACGGTGAATATTTTTTATGAAGACATTGATGACAGGGTGCACATAGTTCCTGTTTTCCTTGCAGAAGCAGACGACCGGCAGGTTGAGTTGTCACATGAGCACAGTGATTTTACTTGGGCTGATTCCTTCACGGCACGGAAACTATTACACTGGAACTCGTGGAAAAAGAATTTGGAGTTCATGGACAAGTGCCTTGAGGATGAAGAATATTTCAGAACATTAAAACAAATAATTTAAAAGAAGATGATTGTAGTTACCGGCGGAGCAGGATTCATAGGCAGCGCATTGATATGGAGACTTAATACACTTGGAAGAGAAGATATAATTGTTGTGGATATGTTTGACGAGAGCGAGAAATGGAAAAACCTTGTGCCGCTCAGATATGCTGACGTATTTGACAAGGATGATTTCGGACACATGCTGTCATCAGATTTCTTAAAGAGATTCGAAGTGGAAGCAATGTTCCATTTGGGTGCATGCAGTTCAACAACCGAGAAGAATTTTGATTTCCTTTTACGAAACAACTATGAATACACAAAATATTTGTGCGAGAAAGCAATTGAAAGCAACGTAAGATTCATCTATGCATCCTCGGCAGCTACTTATGGCAACGGTGATCAGGGATATTCAGATGATGAATCAAAGCTGGAAACATTGCGCCCGCTAAATGCTTATGGATATTCGAAACAGATGTTTGATCTATGGGCGAAGAGAAGCAGAATACTGGATAAGATAGTCGGGCTGAAGTATTTTAATGTTTACGGTCCGGATGAATACCATAAAGATGATATGCGAAGCGTAGTCAACAAATCATTTCATCAGGTAAAGCAGGAAGGATTCGCAAGACTCTTCAAATCAGACAAAGAAGGTATAGAAGACGGTGGTCAGCGCAGAGATTTCGTTTATGTAAAGGATGCTGTTGACATGACACTTCATTTTATGAACAATAAGCTTGCAAGCGGAATCTACAATATCGGAACCGGCAAAGCTCACAGTTTCAAAGAGTTTGTTTCACCAATTTTCAGCGCACTTGGGATTGAAGAAGACATTGAGTACATCGAAATGCCGGATGTATTGAAGGCAAAGTATCAGTACTTCACCGAAGCCGATATTAGCAAGCTGCGTGACTCAGGTTATGACAAAGAAATCACTCCGATACATGATGCTGTAACGGATTATGTAAAAAATTATCTGAACACTGATGATCCTTATCTGTGCTCAGACAAAAATTTAAATTGATAAATAAATGAAATTCATTTTAACACTCGTGTTTGCATTGCTGGCTATTCAGACATCAATGACTCAAAATCTTCCGCATTATATGACGGAGACGGAAAAAAAATTATTGGAGACTTATCAGCCGCCTGTCAGTGCAACGGATGACACAAATCCGCCGCCTACACAGGTAAGGACCATGGCGGAGTGGGAAGAAGTTCAGGGTATCATAGTTGCGTGGACATCTTATACAACTATTATAAGGCAGATAGTTGATTACGCGCAGGATGAAGGAATTGTTTTCATTGTATGCAGCGATTCTAATTCTGTCAAAACATTTCTGACTTCAGGCGGTGTTCCGCTGACTAATCTTAACTTCATTCAGGCTTCATTCAATTCAGTATGGTGCAGAGATTACGGTCCATGGGCCGTTTACTCAGGCGTTGCAGATTCATTGAAGCTCATTGACTGGATTTATAACCGGCCAAGACCGTTGGATGATAATGTATCTGTTGCATTTGCAAATTACATCAATACTCCTTTGTATCAGACCACAACTGCTCCATACAATTTTATCGCAACGGGAGGCAACTTCATGGTTGACGGCCATGGGACAGGATTCTCCTCGAAACTTATTATTGATGAAAATCCAACCCAAACCGAGGTTCAGATCAACAATATCATGAACCTGTATATGGGAATCAGCAGATATATTAAAATGGAGACTCTGCCCTATGATCAGATACATCATATTGACATGCACATGAAACTGCTTGATGAAGAAACACTCCTTGTTGGTCAATACCCGGCAGGAGTTGCAGACGGACCGCAGATAGAAGCGAATCTGCAGTATGTTGTTAACAACTTTCAGACGTGTTTCGGCAGACCTTATAAAGTCGTTCGTATTCCCATGCCGCCAAGTGCGTCAGGTCAGTATCCGCCTAATTCCAACTACTTCACATATACAAATTCTGTTTTCATAAACAAGACAGTCATAGTTCCAATTTACGGACTTGCACAGGACACAACTGCTCTCAGAATTTACAGAGAAGCCTTACCCGGCTATCGTGTCGTCGGCATAAATTCAAGCCAGATGATATCTGCACTCGGTGCGATTCATTGCATCACAAAGGAGATCGGCGTCTTTGAACCGGTGTTCATTTCACATGCAAAACTTCTTAATACATCCAATACAACTTCTCCTTATCAGGTTAAAGCATATGCAAAGTCAAAATCAGGAATTGCAAATGCATCACTTTACTGGAGAACGGATACGACACAAGCTTATGCGCAGGTCAATATGACTCTCGCACAGGACACATTCAGGGCTTCAATTCCGGCACAGTCGCTTGGAACGAAAGTTTATTACTACATTTCGGCAAGGTCAAACTCCAACCGGACCGTGACCAAACCAATAACGGCTCCTTCAGGATACATTAGATTCACGGTTGACAATCCGACTTCAATCAGTTCGAATGAGAACAGTCCTGTTGAATTTGAGTTATCACAGAATTATCCCAACCCGTTCAATCCTCAGACAGTGATCAGCTTTGTGATTGGCAACACTGAGCATGTTGAACTTACAATATATGATGCATTAGGAAGAAACGTTGCTACTCTGGTTGATGAGATCAGAGAATCAGGAAGTCAATCTGTTACTTTTGATGCGACTGCACTCTCGGCAGGTGTTTATTATTACAGACTCAGTGCGGGAGAGTTTACTGATGTGAAGAAAATGGTGGTTGTAAAATAGAGTTGAGAGTTGTGAGTTGAGAGTTGTGAGTTGAGAGTTGTGAGTTGTGAGTTGTGAGTTGAGAGTTGTGAGTTGAGAGTTGTGAATTGAAGAGTTGCGGAGAAGCCGTCCCTTCGGGGAAAGTTAAAAGTTGCCCCAAAGGGGTCCCTTCGGGAAGAGTCGAGAAATGGGAAGTCGAGTTAACTTAAGAGAACGGTTGTCACTTGATTACTTCCATACCGCACATCAGTCCGTGACCGCATCCAAGACCTTCAGTATATGACATCTCAATATTTCTGAGCGCGACTGCTACCTGCGGACCCAACACACTTGACCAGAAATCCGCTACAGGGAACCTATCGGCATTTCTGAAGAGCCATACAAGAAATTTAAGATCATCAGACATATCAACCTTATCAGCGTCTTCGATAAACTTCTTTATCTTTGTGTCTTTATGATTCACTAGTGCACCCAAAATATAGATGACCCGGTTCCAGTTTATTTGAAATTGAAATAATCTGTTCCAAACTTCAGGATGAGAGAGTTTAAGATGTTTCAAGTGACTCATGTTGATTTCAAGGTGCTTTGTCTCACCCCGGTATCCGTGATCAAAAAGACGGTTTACCTGAAATCTAATCGGAACTCGCCTGGAACTCAGCAAGCCGGTATCCATATGTCTCCCCACAAACACACTTCTGTCTGTCATGAAGGTTAACTTAACTTTCCTTCCCGATCTTTGTTCTGCACTTTTGATTGTTGACTTCAATGCTTCAGGACTCCAGAAGCTTGCCAAAAACCATTCAATGTTTTCCTTCTTTCTTTCCTCTGCCGGTATCAGATATCCGAAAGTGTAAGGAAGCATAACTTCCTGTTTGCTCCAATATCCCGGCCATTCAGGTGAATATTTTCCAAACACTTCAAAGAAGACAACAGAGCCCTTCTTTGAATGCGAAAAAATCTGAGTCAACAGATTCTCCATCTGTTCCGGAGTAAGATGTGATAAGGAAGAAAAGGCAGAGAAATAGATATCAAACGGTTCCAGTTCCAGTGCTGAATTCGGCAGACCATTTGCAGTATCTCCCAAAAGAAATTTGTGACTGTCTCTGTTTCTGTATCTGAGCTTCGTCTGATCAATCAATGTGCGCTCGGATTCTATCCCAACATATTTCTTTATGTCTTTCGGAGAAATCAAGAATTCTTTTTCAACTGCATCCTTTGGATTGGTAGGAGGAATATGTGTTAGTAACCTGTATCCTTCACCGGTGCCAGATCCCATGTCAAGCACTGAAAACTTCCTCCCTTCATCAACATTTTTTTCAATCAGAAATCTGCAGTAAACCTTAATACTGATCTCTTCCCAGAATTTTCTGACATTATCCTTCTTTCCGGTAAGTCCGCTTTCCTCATTTCCATAAAAGCCGAGTGCCAAAGCCTTATCGTAAAATTCGCTCCTTCCCGTGAACATTTTCTTTTCCATGTTAGAATTTCTTGTGATTAGATTCACTGAATAGCCGGACAACCTTCCTTGTTAGCTGATATTCGAGGGCCGACGACAAATTACTTGTCTGACCAATTATTTTAAATGTTTACTCGATACTTTCAGTTTGTATGTTGCCGGCAACTGAATCAGGTACCCATTCAGAAATGCATAATTCATTAGCACTTCAAATAGTTCAAAAAAGTTTCAAGAACCCGGCACAAATACTAATAAGAGAACAAGTTTCAGCGAATTTCCGATAGGAATAACCGCTCCTAGAGATTCTTACGTAAACAATACAATAGCTATTGGAAAGTATCCTTGTAAATAGAATTCCATGTATTTCTGATTGCTCATTCTGATGGTCAAATCCTGAAATCAGTTGAACAACCATAAATGAACTTTGCATTGCACACAGCACAAATTATCATCCGGCAGGTATGCATTCATCTCATATCATGATACTCCTATCTCTCCCGAAAGAATATTAAATACACTAAGAACTTATGTGAACAAGAATTACTTCATGAGGATCATAGACTTCACTTCATTGGCCTTCTCAGTGCTAAGTCTGTAGAAATAAACACCGCTTGGCAATTCCAATCCATTTAAGGCCACCTGATATTTGCCTGCTGATTGTTTCTCTTCAACAAGTACTGCAACCTCAATGCCCAATTCGTTATATACTTTAAGTGAAACATTTCCGGGATTTGGCAATTCATATATTATGTTTGTTGTCGGGTTAAACGGATTTGGAAAGTTCTGATGCAGAACATACTCTGAAGGAGCCAAAGTCGAGATATTGTTTACAAATACAACACCACCTGTAGTTGTCTTCAATATCTTTCCGCTGAATCCTGCAACCCAGCCAACATTTGCATCAACAAATTGAATTGAGTTAAGCAGTTCAGCAGTTCCGCTTGTCTGTGTTGCCCAACTGTTTCCACCATTGGTTGTTTTGAGAATTGTGCCGTTGTTGCCTGAGATCCAACCTGTGTTGGCATCGACAAAGCACACCGACTGCAGGAACGCACTAGAACCGCTGTTTTGCAAAGTCCAGTTTGTTCCGCCATTGATCGTTTTAAGGACAGCTCCATTGTCACCTGCTATCCAGCCGGTATTCAAATCCAGGAAACGCACTGACCTTAAGTAATCTTCAGTATTGCTCTGCTGTAAAGTCCAGCTTGATCCTCCGTCAGTAGTCTTGACCACTGTTCCCAAATATCCGACCGCCCATCCGGTAGATGAGTTCTTAAATGTGACAGAGATCAGAAAGTTAGAAGTTCCGCTGGAAAGATCCTGCCAGTTAACTCCCCCGTTAGTTGTCTTCTTCATGATTCCGTTTTGTCCTGCAGCCCAGCCGGTGCTGCCATCAATGAACCAGATGGAAGTTAAGTCAGAAGAAGTACCAAATGAAGTGAGACTCCAGTTCGAGCCTGAATTTGTTGTGGAAAGAATTATTCCATCTTCGCCGGATATCCACCCCGTATTCACATTGACAAAGAATACGGAGGTCAGAATATTTTGAGTTCCGCCGGATTGAGTTGACCAGTTCAATCCGCCGTTTGTTGTTTTAAGGATCGTCCCGTTACCACCGGCACACCATCCTACATTTTCATTTGAGAAAAAGACCGAGTAGAGATCATTGGATGTTGGCGGAGGATTCTGGCTTTGCCAGCCGCTTTGAGAGAATGCCGATTGTGCAAATGAAATCCAGATTATCAATAACCAAATTGCGTAATTCATTGTTGACCTCAATCAGTTTAGTTTTTGGTTAGAGTAATGATTTTTATTAAATGATAAATGCGCCGCTCTGGTCTTACCTATCTTTTCAAGCGACAACATCTTAAAAAAGCGAACCGGAATCCGAGTATTACAGATCTTCAGGTCGAAGGATAAATCTTCTGATTTGAGGCCAGACTTACAGAAATGATACACAAGCCAAAGAACATAGAGAATGATCTTCTTCAACCTTCATCTTCCTGAATCGGATTAATAGTTTGCATCGGATTGACCTTGCGGATTCTATACCCGTTTTATGCGGAAGTAATGCGAGGAATATTATTCTATATAGAAAGCGCATGATCTCATACATCCGCTTTGATTAAACTTGTTTCTATTATATGCTATTAGAAATGCAATATTGCATACCTATTGTTTTGAGCAGAAATATTTTTATTCCATTAGTTTTTCAAAGCATTTGAATTATTTCACCGAGACTCCTCCTGCCTTAGAATTATCATTCAAAGCCAATACAACTCAAAACAGAAATTCTTAAATTAAATCAACCATGCATGAAGCAAGATTTCATTCTTACTTGTTTTTCCTAAATGAACAATTACAAATGAGAATGATTAAACATCAATGTGCATGCCCTTCACCGGCATTAGTCATTTTGCCAAGCAGAAAGAATGCACCATTGACAACAATCTTACTGTCTGCAGGAATGTCTTTCAGCAATGTTATCTCGCTATAACCTATGTCCGTAGTCCCCTTTGCAATCGGAATTCTTTCGAACATTTTTCCAAAGGACTCGTTATTGGCAGTTCCGGTTCTTTCGGAATTCTTCTCAGCATTCGTATGCGCATGCTCATCCTCATGATCATGACTTTCTGCAGTCTTGTTTGCATGGCTGTCTTTCTCCTCATGCGCATGTTCATCATGTCCTTTGTCTTCTTCAGTAGCATTTTCATCTGTTACAACGAATATGTAATCCTGTCCCTTGTAATTTACTATAGCAGATGAAGGGACGGCATTGACCGTTGCATTGTCCAAACTTACCAGCGCCGTGATGCTCATTCCGTCTATGAGTCCAGTCTTGTCTCCTTTAACTGCTGCATGAACTGCAACTGCCTTGGTATTGTCTTCAAACGTATTACCGATTCCGAATATGTCAGCATCGTATTCCTTGCCAGGATTATTGGTGATAGTGAAGTGGACAGTCTGCCCGACCTGAAGCTTATAGAGATCCTTTTCATACACAAACAGATCGAGATGCAATCTGCTGTTATCCACAATCTCTGCGATAGCGTTCGAAGGATCGACGTAGCTTCCGATCTTCACTAGTACATTACTGATGGAACCGCTGATGGGACTTCTGACACGAACAGTAGATTCAATATTGTCGCTGGAGAGTTGATCAGTGTTTATGCCGACAAGTTCAAGTTGCTTAATGAGACTTGCCTCTTGAGCCAACAGTGACTCCAACTCCGCCTTGCTTTGCTGAAGAAGTTTTTGCGAACTGGCATTGCCGGAATTCATTTCCAACTGACGCGCATATTCAAGTTCAGCGTAATCCGCTTTGTAAGAAATGCTAAGGAGTTCTTCCTGCATCTTTATGAATCCCGTGTTCACAATCAATGCTACTGTCTGACCTTTCTTTACAAAGCTTCCCGGCTGAACCAGAATTGATTTAACAACACCTCCCATCAATGCCGTGGCGTTCGCCTTGTTTTGATTAGGCACTTTCAGAAATCCGTTGGCTTTCATTGTTGCCGTCAATTGCTTCTTCTCAATCAAGCCGTATTGAACATCTATGGTCTTGAGCTGCTCATTATTCAGAAACACTGTAGTTTGGGATTCTTCCTCCGAATGTTTCACGCTTGAATCGCTGTCATGAGAATGGTCATCTGAATGGCCGCTGTTTTCGTTCTTGCATGAATGCAGCATCAAGGCAACGGCAAGTAGCGTTATTTTGATTATTATCTTCATTTCCGAATTATTATTTGTTTATTAATGAGAGAATTCCTGCCGCCGACTGATTTATCCTGTTGATTGATTCAAGATACTCAAGTCTGACATCTGTTACTGTTTGCAGTGCATTGAGATACTCAATGTAACCGATCTCTCCGGAGGAAAAACTAATACCTGCGGTTGATAGGATCAGATCGGCATTTGGCAATGCCTGGTTTTTCAGATATTCAAGGATTGCAAGATTTTGAGAATACTGCTGATATGCTTTCTCCAGTCCGGACTTCAGCTGAAGTCTCTCATGCTCAGCCTCTTTCATAAGTGACTTCTTCTTGAGTTCAAGAGCTTCGAGCTTTGCATTATTACTGAAGAAGGTTGTCGGCACTTTTATGCCCACATTAAAACTTGAGAATCTCTTCCCTCCGTCATAATATACTTCTTCCGAATTCAGATTCTGTAATCCTATTATGGATTGATTTGAATAACCGATCGTAAACTCCGGAAGGAATTGTGCTGCCTCAACTTCCCGCAACTGCCCGATGATTTCAGCATCCTGATAAAGCAACATTAATGAGGGATTATTCACTATGTTTGCTGAGTCAGGTTTCATATTTAGAATTATAGGCTCGTAACTTTCAGATTCTGCAATCGTGAAATCCTTGTCGGTATTCATCAGAGTCTTAAGAGTATTGTAGCCGCTCGATGTCTCCGATTCATTCGACAAAAGCATAAGCGCAACCTCTCCTCTTTTTGTTTCTGCTGTAGTCTTTCCGAGCAGATTTGTTTCACCGGCATTGTATCTGAGAGTCGCAGTATTCACAAGCTCAAGATAAATAGAATCCAGGATTTGCAGTTCGCGCCTTTGCTCAATGAGATATTGCAGCTGATAGTAAGCTGATCTCACCTGCAATCTGATATCATTCTTGCCTGACTGCAAACTGATCTTACTGCCTTTAAGCTCTTCTTCGAACAAGTCCGACCTCGCAGAGAAGTAAGTAGGAAATGGTATGTCCTGTGATACCTCAAACGCATTGTCGTTCTGCGCACTGTTGAATTGCCCGTACTGGAAGTTCAATTCAGTCTTTGGCAGTTCGAATGAAGATCCTGATAATGAATTCTTGGATTGAACATTAATCTCTCGTGAGAGTATATCCGGATTATTCTTCAACGCCAGATTGATCGCTTCATCAACTGTGAGACGTTCGGGATTGCTTTGTGATTGTGCACCGGCAATTGGAATCAACAGCATCAGCAATACCGGGATGATGGAGAGAGGATTTGTTTTTTCTTTTGATGCTGTCATGAGATATAATAATGGTAGTACAAACAGTGTAAGCAAAGTCGCCGTTATGAGTCCGCCTATTACTACTGTGGCAAGAGGTTTCTGAACTTCAGCCCCCGCTCCGGTAGAAATGGCCATTGGCAGAAATCCGAGAGAAGCAACTGCCGCTGTCATCAATACCGGCCTCAGACGGATCTTTGTACCTACTCTCACCCGCTCAAGAATGTCTTTCATTCCGTCCTTCTCAAGTTGATTGAAAGTTCCTACAAGGACTATTCCGTTCAGTACAGCAACTCCGAACAAAGCTATGAAACCTATGCCTGCTGAAATACTGAACGGCATTCCCCTCGCAATGAGTGCGAACACGCCTCCAATGGCAGACATCGGTATTGCGGCAAATATCAGAACTGCCTGCTTTGCAGATCCGAAAGTCAAAAACAGCAGAACAAAAATAAGCGCTAGTGCAACAGGCACTGCAACCATGAGTCTTGCATTTCCTTCCTTCAGATTTTCAAACGTTCCACCGTAAGTTAGGAAATATCCTTCCGGCAATTTCATCTTGTTATTTATTTGATTTTGAATGTCCTCCACAACACTTGCTACGTCACGATCCTTCACGTTGAACCCAACTACGATCCTGCGCTTACCTTCTTCACGGCTTATTTGCGCGGGACCGACTTCCATTTTGATATCAGCAACCTGCGAAAGTGGTATCTGCATCCGGTTCATTGCGGGAATGTATAAATTGCTTACATCATCAATGCCTGTTCTGTATGTTGAATCAAGCCTCACAACCAAGTCAAACTTTCTCTCATTCTCCGTAACGGTGCCTGCCTTGCCGCCGGCAAACGCTGCGCTTACAATATCATTCACCTGATTTATACTGATGCCATAATTAGCCATTCGCGCCCTGTCATACTTGATGTTGATTTGCGGCAGTCCCTCAACTCTCTCAACAACCGGATTTGTAGTTCCATTAACATTTTCAACCAGCTCAGCAACTTCGTTCCCGTATTTAAGTAATGTATCCAGGTTTGTGCCGAAGATCTTGATAGCCACATCCTGCCGGATTCCGGTCATGAGTTCATTGAATCTCATCTGAATCGGCTGACTCTTTTCGAAGAAGACGCCCGGTATTGTCTGCATCTTGACATAAATATCGTCTGCAAGCTCATCATAACTTTTTCCGCTTTCCCATTCATCCTGAGGTTTGAGAATTATCATCATGTCAGTTGCTTCGGGAGGCATCGGGTCGGTAGGCACTTCCGCACTGCCCGTCTTGCCGACAACCATTTTCACTTCCGGAAACTCCATTGCGATGCGCGAAGCATGCATAGAGGTTTCTACGCTTTGTGATAAGGATGTTCCCTGAGGAAGAATGCAATGGAAAGCATAATCACCTTCTGCAAGTGTTGGTATAAACTCACCTCCCATTCTTATGAATGCAACCAACGATATCCCGAAAATTAATACTGCCGAGATTATGAATGCCTTCCTTAAACGAATTGCCTTTTCCAATGCAGGTTCATATATGCTGTGAAAGAAGTTCATCATTTTCTTTGAGTATGATGCATCATCCTTAAATTGCTTCGGGAGAAACAATGCACACATCATAGGGATGTAAGTAAGAGAGAGAATGAGTGCTCCGAGTATTGCAAAACCTACTGTCTGCGCCATTGGCCTGAACATCTTTCCCTCTATGCCGATGAGAGTGAGGATCGGTATATAAACTATCAGAATAATTATCTCACCGAACGCCGCGCTCTTTCTGATGCGGGATGCTGCAGAAAATACTTCACTGTCCATTTCTTCCTGTGTAAGCTTGCCGGTGAACTTTCTCAGTCCTAACTGGTGAAGTGTAGCTTCAACAATAATAACAGAGCCGTCAACTATCAGTCCGAAGTCAATTGCCCCGAGACTCATTAAGTTCGCACTAACTCCAAATAAATTCATCATACCAAGTGCGAACAATAATGATAACGGTATTGCCGATGCTACAATTATGCCTGCCCGCATATTTCCAAGGAATAACACAAGTACGAAGATCACGATCAATGCACCTTCGACAAGATTTTTTTCAACCGTATTGATAGCACGATTTACAAGATCTGTCCTGTCGAGATACGGCTCTATCACAATATCTTCAGGAAGTGATTCCTGTATCTTTGTCATTCGTTCCTTTACTCTCTCAACAACTTCAGAACTGTTTGCTCCTTTCAACATCATCACTACTCCACCTACTGCATCTACACTTCCGTTGTAAGTCATTGCGCCGTATCGTATAGCATGCCCGGGCCTTACTTCCGCTACATCTCTTATTAATACAGGGATTCCGTTTGGATTTGACCTGACAAGAATTTGGTTGATATCTTCAAACGAAGAAATAAGTCCAATGCCTCTGATAAAGTAAGCGTTTGGTTTCTTGTCAATGTACGCTCCGCCGGTATTCTCATTATTGTTTTCCAAAGCAGTGTAAATATCTGTAATAGTTACATCCATAGCAAGAAGGCGATCAGGATTTACTGAAACTTCATACTGCATAAGCTCTCCTCCGAAACTATTCACTTCCGCAATTCCCGGAGTTCCGTAAAGTTGCCGTGCGACAACCCAATCCTGCAATGTTCTGAGGTCCATTGTTGAGTACTTGCTTTCACTGCCTTTCTTCGGATGAATTATGTACTGATATATTTCACCCAATCCGGAGCTGACCGGTGCAAGTTCAGGTATGCCTATCCCTGCCGGAATTGAAGACTCAGCTTCCATTAGTTTCTCATTTACTATTTGTCTTGCAAAGTAAATGTCAACATGCTCTTCAAACACAATTGTTATTACAGATAGTCCAAATCTGGAAATGCTTCTAAGCTCTTCAAGGTCGGGAAGATTTGCCAGACTTTGTTCAATAGGATAAGTAACCAGCTGCTCAACTTCCTGCGAGGCGAGTGTCGGGCATAAAGTGATTATTTGTACCTGATTGTTTGTGATGTCGGGCACTGCATCAATGGGAATCTTTGTGGCGCTGATTGAGCCCCATACAATGAGTCCAATGGTCAGCATTCCAATGATGAACTTATTCTTTATGCTGAATCCGATGATTTTGTCTAACATTTTTGATCAGTTAATGAATTGAATACACCCATGCCATGATTTACATGGCAAGAATTTTCTTAATTACCTGTTACTTTGAAAACCGGGATTGATTAACTGATCTTAGGCGGATGCCAGACGGAGATTGATAATTCCTTTAAGTGTGGTGAATGTGAACGAGGGAAACTCATATCTCGTGAGGGGAGACACTTGTCAGAAGTATCAGTACCATTAATCTGTATAACAGATATGCCGCAACAAGCGCAGACACAAATTGGTGTGCAATGTTCTGCCTCATGTTCATGACCTGTATGATCATGAATTGCCTGAATACTGTTCTCAGACACCACATTGCATTCAATGTCATCACTACAAGTGAGAAATGACAGCGACATGAAGTAAGCTGATAATATGAGTATGAGACACTTCACTTAGCCGGCTATAGTTTTCATTTTGTTTGAAGATTTTCTTTGTTGCAATTTCGTTAGAGATTCAGAAAGTGAATTCACTAAATTACTTCTTCAATCAGAAACAGAAGAATTCAATTCAGCATTTAACTTTATTAGTGGGACAAAATAGCCAAATACATCACAAGTTCAAATACATTCTTCTAAAAGTTGTGATTACGAAAGGAAGTATATAACTGAAGAGTTAACAATTTTGCAATGTCTGCTCAAATTTTCTTTGCTAAACGCTGACTCAACTTCAAATGATTCACAATAAATTTATCCAAGAAATCTTTTAGGACAAAATGACTGCTTCAGGCTTTATACTTATTGCATTTAGAATTGCAGTAATGAAGTAACACAAGGTCTAAGTCACAATATTAAAAAACTTTACATCAACTTTTGCAGGTTGAGAATTGATTTGAAGAGACGTTTTATCTAAAATCACCGACACATATAGGCAGCTGAAAACAATGGAAATGCCTTTCATTGATTTTTCAGTGATCTATTATCTAATCTAAACATAAACCGAAAGGAAAAGAAAATGCGAAATGTAATGACATCTGTCTTAATCCTGTTGTTGATAGTCAGTTCAATGTACGGATGTTCCGGCAGCAGTTCATCCGAAGTAAAAAAGCCAAGCATGACAAGTCAGATTTCAAAAGATCTTGGTATGACCAATTCCCAAACAGAAGCAGGACTGGGTGCAATGATGATGATGTCAAAGAATAAGTTATCTCCGGATGACTATTCAAAGCTCAGCAAAAGTATTCCCGGAACAAATGATTTCATTGACAAGGCTACAGGTCTTGGAGTAGTTCCCGGTTCAGTAGGTACTACTGCTGATGTTATTCAGGTGTTGACCAAACTTGGAGTAAGTCCTGTTACTGCTGCTAAGTTTGTTCCAAAAGTGCTTAGCCTGTCCAAGACACTCGGAGGCGGTGCATTCGGCCTCTTGTCAAAAGTCTTTTGATAATATTTTTCTGAATCTGATTAGGATTCTGCAAAATCGAATCTCACTTTACTGCAGAATCCGTCAGTCTTTCATCGGCGGTTTCTGAAGTGAACTAAGACCTGAAATCTATCTTTTCTCAGCTTCATTCCAAATCAAATCCGCTTTCTCTGTAAGCCATTTAAGCTTCAGAGATTTATCATTTTCTTTCAGTTCTCTCCTAAGCGAACTGATGATTCGTTTATTGAAGTGTTTGGATGCTCTGATGAGTTTCATATAAAATCTAATGTAGCTGGTAAGCCTGTTCTTTAGCTCCGGAGAGTATAGAAGATTAGAAGACACATGGTGTCTGAATGATTCTGCAAGATCTTTAGCGGAGTCCATGAATCCGAGCTCATAAAGCACTTGCGACTTAAGAATATATATATCCACATTCAGAACATAAGACTCTATCTTCAATTTCGACATTCTTTCCAGACTTTCCTCAAATTCTCCCCGTGCAAAGTTAACATTCGCCATTCCATAATTTAGTAGGTTATCCCGGGATTCTTCTTTGATCAGATCAATGAATTTATACAGGAACTCTTCAACCCAGGTAACTTCTCCTACACGCAATGCAGAGTTCATTATTGCACGATAATCCAACAGGCTCATGTTTGGTTTATCATTGATCGTGTACAGATCCCGCTCAAGCATGTCTCTGAAATGTTTAAAGAGATCAACTGTAAATGCATCTTCATCATTATGAAAGTTTACCATGCAGTACGTTGCGAGTCTCGTGAACAAATAATGCTGCATTTGTTTCGATAAATTATCGGGCATGCAGGCAACCATGTTTTTGAGTCTTTCATATGCATCTCGTCCTTTATCTTTTGAGTTCATCATCAAATCATCTGTCAACAATTCAAGCGAGAGCAAGTGGTCGTGGTAAAATTTCTTATCCTGCTCCTTTATCTCCGACAAATAATTATTGATATCAAAGTTAGAGAAGAATATCTCTATCGGGTTTTTTATAATATCCGTTGAAATCGAACTTCTGTCTACAATCAGTTGATTGTAATTCGAGACCGCGCAAAACAGAAAGTAGTTCATAAGATTCAGATGAGATTCATAAACGTCGCTGGTATATTTGTCGTAATTGAAATTCCTGATCTTCCGGGAGAAGTTAGTTCCCTTTATTTTGTGCTTCAGAAGACTTGTTTTGAAATCAAATACGTCAGACATGCTCAAAGACTTCTCTAACTCATGCAGCTTCTTGTTGTACAATTCATCAGCATCTCTCTTATTGTACTGGATCAACACGTTGTGATCAACAACATCCTTGCTGCTTCTGAACTCAATGAAGCTTAAGTATTCTTCTCCAAGCTTAAAAAGCCTCGACATGTATTTCCTGAAAGCCGTATCATCGTAAGCGACGCTTCTGCCTGCTACCTGAAACAGATATTTTTTTGTAAGCCTATCGTCGCTAAAGTGCGGATGATATTTTCGCAGTTCATCAAATAGTCTTACTATTGTCTTGTGATTATTGTGGAATGGTGATCGTAGAAATTTTGCGAAGTCATTCATTTCAGCTTTGCTGAATTTCTTGATCAGCTTAATAAAACTGAAAGCGCTGATACCTAATTGATCAGGGGCTCTTGCGGTCAAAATTGTAGAATTTAGATTAACTCATTCATTAATATTTACAGTATTGTAAGACTACATGTTTATGAAATTAAGATCCTGCAGAAAACGATTTTATTGAACTTGTAAATTGATCACCGGAATTTCATCACTGCAATGTTCAACACAAATGTTAACTGCAAAATCATCCTGAGTCTTGTTCTAAATTTCGATTCACAATATTACAATATTTTACTCATAATTTGTAGCTTAAAGAATTGCTTGCAAGTTGTGTATTGCATAAGATTGCAATGAGAAGACAGCTGTGAATCCGGCTCCCCAACGGACTTGTTCAAGTCAACCGAATAACACGCTCTTAAAGCTCACATCAGGATCAATCAAATTGAGATTTCTCAGGAACAAATTATAAGATCTTCACAAACATAAAATAATCACCATGGCAAAAAAGAAAACCGAAACACCTCAACTTAAGGAGTATAAGTCAGGTACAACATTTACAGGAGTGATTGGGAGGACTTATGACAGTTCAAGTCCTGCATGGCCCGAACCCAACCGCAGCAAGCCCGGCGCACCGAATGTTCTGTTCATAGTACTTGATGATACCGGATTCGGACATCTCGGCTGTTACGGAAGTCCGATAAAAACTCCGAACATTGATTCGCTTGCAAAGAACGGATTGCTGTACAACAATATGCACACTACAGCTTTGTGTTCTCCAACTCGCTCATGCATACTCACCGGTCGCAATCATCATTCGAACCATGTCGGATGTTTGACAAACGGCTCAACCGGTTTCCCTGGTTATGACGGTTACATGCCTTTCGAAAACGGAATGCTGTCTGAAATTCTGAAGGACAAAGGATATAACACTTATTGCGTAGGCAAGTGGCATCTTGCACCTGAAGAGACCATGTCAGCCGCGGGACCTTATGACCGCTGGCCGCTTGGAAGAGGGTTTGAAAGATACTACGGATTTCTTGGCGGTGATACACATCAGTATTTCCCTGAACTTCACAGAGACAATACACAAACAGAACCCGAGAAGACTCCGGAAGAGGGATACCACTTTACAGAGGACATTGTTGAACAGGCAAAGGCAATGATTGCTGATTCAAAACAGATTGCTCCTGACAAGCCGTTCTTCATGTACTTTGCACCGGGCGCAATGCACTCGCCGCATCATGTGAGAAAAGAGTGGGCAGACAAGTACAAAGGAAAATTCGACAAGGGCTGGGATGCTTATAGAAAAGAAGTTTTCGAAAAGCAGAAGAAGATGGGAATCATTCCAAAGAACACAGTACTTTCCGAGCGCAATGCTGATGTTCAGGACTGGGAAAAACTCTCAAAGGAAGAGAAGAAAGTCTATGCACGTATGATGGAAGTGTTTGCAGGATTCCTGGAACACACTGATCATTACTTAGGTGAGCTTATGGACTTCCTGAAAGAGATGAAGCAATTTGACAATACATTGATCATGCTCATTTCAGATAACGGATCAAGCGCAGAAGGCGGACCGACAGGAACAGTCAACGAATGCAGATTCTTCAATAATCTGCCGGACAATATAGAAGAGCTTGTTGAGAAACTCGATGAGTTGGGAGGACCAACAACATTCAACCACTTCCCATGGGGCTGGACATACGCAGGAAATACTCCTTTCAGAAGATGGAAGAGAGAAACTTATCGCGGAGGCACAAGCGATCCGTTCCTTATTCATTGGCCAAAGGGAATCAAATCAAAAGGTCAGGTGAGAAGCGCTTACACTCACGCCATTGACATGGTACCGACGGTGCTTGATGCAATTGGAATTGAACCGCCACAGTCAATAAGAGGTATCTCACAATCTCCTATTGAAGGCGTAAGTCTTGTCAGCACATTCGATGATCCTAAGGATGCGGGAAAACATGTCACACAGTATTTTGAAATGATTGGACACCGGTCAATCTATAATGACGGATGGAGAGCTGTGTGCCCTTGGCCTGGGGCATCATATACAGAATCCGGCAGAGGATTCGGAACTCCGATAGACGGAGCAACACTTACTAAACTTGATGCAACAGGATGGGAGCTCTATAATCTTCGCGAGGATTTTGCAGAAACAAACAATCTTGCCAAAGTTGAGAAGGACAAGTTGATTGAGATGATTGGACTTTGGTACAACGAAGCAGGCAAGTATAATGTGCTGCCGATTGACGGAAGAAGCACACAGAGAATTGCCGAGCAAAGGCCTCAGATCTCTTTGCCAAAGAACCGATACGTCCTGTATAATCATACTCAGGCAATCCCGGCAAATGCGGCGCCGAGAATTTTGAATCGCCATTATTCGATCAGTGCTGAAGTTGTTATACCAAAAGGCGGAGCAGAAGGAGTGATGCTCAGCATGGGCGGCAATGACGGCGGAATTACATTCTACATTCAGGATGGCAAGCTTTGTTATTCGCACAACTATGTTACTATTGATTACTTCCATGTTAAGTCAGATGCAAAAGTACCTGAAGGAAAACATTTCCTAAGCGTTGAATTCACTCCAACAGGTAAAGGTGATATCCCCAAAGGTAAAGGCACACCGGGAAATGTTGAGCTGTTCATTGACGGCAAATCTGCCGGCAAGGCAAAATGGCCGGTCACAACTCCTATCAGACTTGGCCAGGGCGCACAGATGCTTGTGGGAGCAGATACAGGTTCATCAGTTATACCTGATTACAAACCGCCATTCAGATTTACCGGTAATCTCAAGAAGATAATTATTGATGTAAGCGGTGAAACTGTTGCAGACCATGAAGCGGAAATGAAAGTTGCATTGATGAAACAGTAATCAGAAATTTAATCCCTCATTTGATATTGCCGGCAGATCACTCTTCCCTGTCTGCCGGCGGGGATTAGTAAGTTCGATCTGAGGCTACTTTGAAGAAAATGCTGCGGAGCACTTACCAAGTGAGCTTGCATGATCAATCTCAACATCAACGCATTTCTAACCAAAAAAAAATTTACTCAACACTTCATGAATATTATGACATTGAAAATACTCACCCTCTTCTTATTTGCCTTCATTACGTTTACTCAGGAATCAAATGCACAGGGCGACGGTCCGAGAGCATGGATGCTTGGTCCGAAGAATATGTTCGGCATTGATGCCAAGTGGCTGAATCTGAAACAGAACATTGTACCATCCGGAAGTATATTCATTCCCGAAGCTGATCTGAAAGTTAATGTTTTCCCGACTACGTTGTTCTACACTTTCAGTTTAGGCGGGAGATTTGCGATGATACAGGCGAACATCACTCCGGGAAATGTTACGGGAACTGTTGACTTGTCCAAATACGGGCTTTCAGCGCAACAGTCTATAAGCAATTCCGGACTCGCAGACGGGATGTTCAGTTTCAGGATTGGGTTGATTGGAGCTCCTGCTTTGAACATCGGACAGTTCCTTAAGAAGAAACCCGGCTTCTCCATGTTGGGGATGTTCAGAACCTGGTATTCAGGCACTTACGAATCATCCGTAAATGTGAGCGATCCGTCCAACCTTATCAACATGGGAACCAATCGCTGGACATTTGAAGTCGGTTTGCCTATGATAGTTCCGTTTGGTGGAGGTAAGATGCCTTTCTGGTGGGAGACAGTTCCTTCAGTTGAGTTCTACACAACAAACACTGATCCTTCAATCACTTCGTTCGGTGCAACTGAAACATCGCAGCAGCCACTGTTGAATTGGGAAAATCACATCACAAAAAATTTCTCTCCAAAGTTCTGGGCAGGAATTGATTTCCGTTTACAATTGGGCGGAGCCAGCATTGTGGATGACAGCGTCAGGTCAGATACAAAGCTGAACATCTTTGGAGGAGGTGTTTCAATGGGTTATCAGGTTCTTCCGTTTCTAAGTCTGAAAGGATCTTACGATGAAGTTATATGGGGATACAACGGTGCAGAGTCACGAATGTTCAGACTCGGAGCTACGTTTACTTATGTGAATGTGAAGAATCTGAAATGAAATGTGCAATATTAATTTTCAAAACTTAATCCAAAGAATATATTTAGATGACGAACTCCAGGAATAAATGACTGATGAAATTGATTTGATTCGAGCCAAATATCTTAATCAACGAAATTATTTTTAATTTCAATTACTTTCTGCATGAGCAAAGTAAAATCAACAAGCAAAAAGGACAAAGGAGTTTCAGGAAAAACACTCCCCTTTCCGCCAATTCCAACTGCAAGCGTAGCGGGACCGACACTTGCTAAGAGTACACACAAAAGAAGACCGCAACCGGACTATTTGCCAAAAGATTCACCGAACATTCTGATAATTCTCATGGATGATGTAGGCTTTGGACAGGCAGAGACATTCGGCGGTGAAGTTCATACACCTGCGCTGTCAAAACTGAACAATGAAGGGATATCATACAACACATTCCATACAACTGCTATCTGCTCGCCGACAAGAGCTTCATTGCTTACGGGAAGAAATCATCAGCGGGTTCATTCCGGAACGATAGCCGAGAGAGCTGTTGACTGGGACGGTTACACGGGAGTCATTCCAAAAACATCGGCGACTATTCCGGAAGTATTGAATCAGTACGGATACAAGACATGTGCTTTCGGCAAGTGGCATAACACACCTGCCGATCAAACGACTTCGATGGGACCGTTCGATCGCTGGCCGAACGGACACGGCTTTGAATATTTCTACGGATTCCTTGCCGGAGAAACATCACAATATGAACCACGACTTTATGAGAACCTCAATGCAATTGAACCACCGCATGACGAAAGCTATCACCTGAGCGAAGACCTTGCAGAGCAGGCAATCAAGTGGCTAAGGCAACACAGGTCATTCACACCGGATAAGCCGTTCTTCATGTACTGGGCTCCCGGCGCAGCTCACGGTCCGCATCATGTACCTAAGGAATGGGCTGATAAGTACAAGGGAAAATTCAAAGACGGCTGGGATGTCTATCGCGAAAGAGTATTCAACAGACAGAAAAAGCTCGGATGGATTCCGGAAGATACACAGCTCACGGAACGACACGAGACAATGGCTTCATGGGACAGCATCCCCGAGTCTGAAAGAGCTTTTCAGCGAAGACTCATGGAAGTATTTGCAGGTTTCACAGAACATGCAGATATACAAGCCGGAAAGGTCATCGACGAACTTGACAACCTCGGCATAAGAGACAATACGATAGTCTTTTACATCTGGGGTGATAACGGTTCGAGTGCAGAAGGACAGGCAGGCTCTATTTCAGAATTGCTTGCTCAGAACATGATCCCAAATACAATAAAGCAACAGATGGATACTCTTGAAACTCTGGGCGGACTTGATGCACTTGGCTCACCAAAGACAGACAACATGTATCATGCAGGCTGGGCATGGGCCGGCACAACGCCGTTCAAACATACGAAGCTTATTGCGTCACACTTCGGTGGTACAAGAAATCCAATGGTAATATCCTGGCCGAAAGGAATCAAGCCTGACAAAAAGCCAAGAAGCCAGTTCCATCATGTTAATGATGTTGCGCCTACTATCTACGACATCCTTGGAATCGCGCATCCGGAATCTGTGAACGGATACAAACAGGATCCAATTGACGGAATCAGCATGTGTTATACATTCGACAAGCCGAATGCCAAAGGCAAGAAGGATATACAATATTTTGACAACAACGGCAGCAGAGGAATTTATTGCGACGGCTGGTTTGCATGCGCGTTCGGACCGCTTTATCCCTGGCTGACAATTAGTCCCGGATTGGCAGAATGGGATCCTGATAATGATGAATGGGAATTGTATGACCTTAAGAAAGATTTCTCACAGGCAAACAATCTTGCTGACAAATATCCCAAGAAGCTGGCAGAGCTGAAAAAACTATTCCTGAAGGAAGCAAAGAAGAACAATGCATTCCCTATCGGCGCGGGCATTTGGTTAAGACTCCATCCCGAGGACAGGATCAAGAGTCCATACACAAGCTGGGTGTTTGATTCAAACACAGTAAGGATGCCTGAATTCACCGCTCCGGGACTTGGACGGGAAAGCAGCAAGGTAGTGTTGGAAATTGAGACAGGTAAAAATTCAAGCGGAGTATTATATTCCCTCGGAGGATTCTCCGGCGGCTTGACCTTGTACATGGATGAAGGCAGGATCGTTTATGAATACAATATGATGATCATTGAGAGATACTTTGTAGAGACTAAAGAGAAGCTCTCACCGGGTAAGCACAAAATTGAAGTAACAACAAAACTAAAGAGCTTACAGCCTTTATCAGAAGCCAAAGTGACAATAAAGGTTGACGGTAAAGAATGGGCGAACGGAACAGTAGAAAGAACAGTACCTGCAGCATTCACACCGAGCGAATCTTTCAATGTCGGAATTGATCTTGGCTCACCTGTATCAATAAGATATTATGACAGGGCGCCGTTCAAGTTTGATGGCAAGATAAATTCGGTCAAGGTTGATCTTTTGTGAGTGCCAGATCATTCCATAGTTCTCTCTTAAGGCATGTCTGCTTTTTTGTTTCAGGCATCATGATTGCATGTAATGCGCAAATTATTTTGCATTACAATTTATGTCACTCTGAAGTAAATTCGATTGCTTAAAAAAGGAGAACTATGAAAAAGCAAACAGGTATCTGGATAGACACTCAAAAAGCGTTCATAGTAAAGCTCGATGAAACGGGATTTGAAACTAAAACAATACTATCTGAAATAGAAACAAAAGAAAGAATCCCGGGTGAATCGAAAGAGTACACAAGATTCGGAAATCAGTACTTCAACCCCGAAGAAAAAAAGGAACACAAACGTGAACATGAGATCAGGGATTACTTCAGGGCGATCGTGAAAGAAATAAGTTCATCTGATGAGATCGTGATCTTTGGTCCTGCCATGATGAAGAAGGAACTGGAGAAATTCTTTCGCGATGACAAATCTCTGAAGTTCGAATTGAGACCGATTGAATCTGCAGACAAGATGACTGAGAAACAAATGATTGCGTGGGTGAGGAACTATTTTGCCGTTGTGCTGACAGAATAGTGATTCAATCTGTTGACACCAAAAAGTTCCAACCACTTTACTTGATACACTGAATTCAACAAAATGCTCCGCATGTTTGATTTCAACAAGCGGAGCATTAAATTTTTTTAGAGACATTTTGCCTGCGTCAGCCTGCCACTTGGTGGAGTACCGGAAAAGCACCGGAGACTCAGACGCGGGCTGAATTGTCGTTCCCTTTGAACTTGTCACTCCTGCGTATGCAGGAGTCTACGGGATAGTGGATTTATTTGTGGTAGATTCTTGCCCGCCTGCGAAGAGTGTTCAAGTTCAGTATTCTTCGGGCAGGCCCGCCTGCAACAATGAAATAATTACACTTGCTGCGGGCAGGCATTCGCAGGAATGACAAGTCGTGGAGATGTTGATATTGTGTATATCACCGCCTGCAGCGGGCATGCGTTCAAAATGACGAGTTAAGGTTGAGATTCCCACTCGTTCACAAACTCCCAGACTGTCCGAAAACAAAAAGTTTGTCATTCCCGCGTGCTCCTAGCGGGAATCTGCACCGAAATTCGACCATATAAGAGTTGTCCCCGATAGAAACACTCGGGGACGACATGTATTCG
>WBZL01000025.1_pt1 | contig 139435 bp, 126 predicted proteins | sample 5204291 | NCBI WGS metagenome assembly WBZL01 (sample SAMN12344345, study PRJNA552823) | activated sludge metagenome | biome: Activated sludge suspended growth; feature: Nitrification reactor; material: Wastewater; isolation source: activated sludge from nitrification reactor of wastewater...
GATCGCGGACAGTTGGCCTACCATTCAGGCCGTCACTCAGACACCCCACCCAGGGTGTCCGCGATCGCTCGGAACACTGTCCGCGATCAGCCTGGAATGGGTGTCCGCGATCAGTGGAATGCGCAGCCCGGCGTGAACTTCAGGCCGGCGGCCGAGAAGATGTCGATGACCTCGTCGCTGACCACCGCGCGGCTGATGATTTGCCGCAGCGCGTGCTCTTTCTGCTCGTCGCTCAGCTTCTTATCGGCGCCGACAGTCGCAGAACTCCTGCAGCAGCCGGCCCACGCCGGGCTCGTAGCGATCGGGCTGCGCGATCAGTGCACGCGGCTGATCGGGCACGATCAAGCGCGGCACGCCGCCGATGAACTCCAGCGCACCGATGAGCGAACCGACCCAGTCGGACGCGGTCTGCGTCGCCGTGGCGCAGGCGTATATGTAGCTGGACGCGCCCATTGCCGCGACGAAGATCTGCGCCAGGCGGATCTCGCCGGTGGCCGCATCGATGATGGGCACCGTCTGGCCGGCGTAGTCGATGAACAGCTTGTCGCCGCCGACGTGGATCTGCCGCATCGAGCGCTTCAGGCCATCGGCCCACTCGCGGTATTTCAGGCAGAAGCTCGTGTACTTTTAGGCCAGCGCGTTGGCCTGGGCGTATTCCTCCCACAGCAGTTGCAGCGTCACACCGGGGCGCTTGAGCTCCTGGTGGATGAGCGCGTAGTCGGGCTCGAGGTGGCGTGCCGCGCGCGGCACCGCCGGCTGGAACAGCCTGGCCTCCAGCTCTTCGTCGCCAAGGCCCTGTGCCGTGGCCCAGTCGACGCCGGCCGCGCGCGCCAGCAGCGCGAACTTGCCCACGGTCGACTTGGGCATGCCCAGCACGCGGCCGACCTGCGCGTAGGTGAGGCCTGCCTCCAGGTGCAGGCGAAGAACTTGTCGAATCTGGCGTATGGTGATCCTGGGGGTGGGCATCGTTCTGGTCCGCGAAGAAAGCGGCCAGCCTATGCCCACGGTCAGATCACTCGCACGCGCCTGCCGTCGTCCACGATCAGCGTGAAATGCCGTCCACGATCATCTGAAACGGCGTCCACGTTCGCCTGAAACGCCGTCTACGATCGCCTGAAATGGCCGTCTACGATGTCCTGAAATACGCATCGAGGTGTTCTACAACCGCAGGCGCCGCCACTCCACGCTGGGCTACAGCTCGCCGGTTCGGTTCCTCGAGAACTGGATCAGCAAGCATGCGGCTCAGCAATCCATGGCGGCATAGGAGCGGCCCGCTGGAAGGCGAAATTCGATGGGCACCTCACCATCGCCGAACTTCGCCTTTCAAGCGTGAAGGACCATGGCCGCGTGCCGCGACAGCGGCACCTGCCGGGGGGCGACGCGGGCGCTCGTCTTGTGCCGATGCAGGGTCAGCACGCCGCCCAGAACCTGGCCGCCGACGCCGAAAAGCGAGAGCTGCTCGCCGCACGCCAGGCTGACTTCGGACAGCCGACAGCCCGTTTCATCCAAGACCTGCAGGAAGTCGGCGAAGTCGCCCGCGGGGCCAACGTGCCGGACCAGGGCCGTGAACTCCTCTACGGTCGGAAGCCGGGTGCGCTTGTTGCCGCGAGCGGGCGGCGAAGCGTAGTCCTTGGGCTTCTTCGGCCCGGTGTAGTCGACCCCATCAGGAAGCTGCTCTTCGGCGAAGCCGATGAGCCGGTCGAGGGCCGAAAGGCGCAGTCGCAGGGTCTGGTCGGAGATGGGGTCGCCCGGGGTGTGAAGGGGCTCGACCCGCGTCCCGCGCGTGAATCGGACGAACCGCCACAGTTCGCCGAGCTGGACTATCAACTGCCCTCCGGCCTTGCCGGCGAAGGCCTGCAGCGTGCGTTTGCCGAGCTGCCGGCCGGCCTGGTCGTACTCGTAGAGACGGTTGCCGCCGTGCTTCGCGGCGTAGGCCTTGATGTACTCGGTCGACCAGTCGCGCATGGTGCGACTCAGCATGGCCTCCAACTCGTGCTGTTTGCGACGTTCTGCCGCTGGCAAGGCTGAGCCCTTGACCGCTTCCGCCAGCTTCGAATCCCGATACGACTTTGCCAGCGACAAGCTGTCAAAGGTCTTGGACGCGATGAACTGGCGGTCGTACCAGACCACCGCTTGGTAGCGGGTCTTGCCGTTCTTCCCTTTGACCGTCTTGATGCCCTTGTGCTTGATGTCTTTGGTTCCTGTCACCGCATACATGCAAATGACAGTGGAGAACCGGATGTTTGGCCGGCACCAAATGGAACTCTTACGGTGGCTGAGGTCTGCAGAAAATCCTCGTAGAATCAGGCACTTACCCGGTTATCCGCTTTAGACGCCCCCGCCTTGACAGCGCAAGGTCGTCCGTTCGATTCGGACAGCCGGCACCACGATCAGGGTCATTCGGGTTGGCACGCCGCCTCGTGCTGCCGCTTCGGCTCCAATGGGCGTGACCCCGAGCGCGTCGCACCGAATGGCATGCTGTCCCGCCCGGCCAGCCACGCACGGCCAAGCGGTGTGGCGCGAGTACGCCCGGCCTGAGGCCGATGCGCCTGGACGCTCACACAGTTCCGGGGTTGAATGGATGCCGGGTGCAGCCACTGCACTTTGGCGAACCGAAACTCACTGAAGGATCAACCATGACAGACGTTTGGCTTCCCAGCTTGATCACCGCCACCGCGCAAGAGGGCTTCGAACTCGCGATCGTGCTGAGCCGCCGCGGCGTGAAGTACACGCAGCCCGACGTCGAGGTGCTCAAGCGCCTGCGCGCCGACTACGCGAATTCCGCCGATGCCCTGACCGCGGCCTCGCACGTCATCGCCGTGAACTTCCAGACTGTCGCCGCGGCCAACAACTACTGGCGCAAATGAATCTGGCGCGTGGGCGCGCCCGACAACCGCGCCCGTCATCGCGCACATCCTCGCGCCTGCACCGCAACGCGTGTCGTTGCGGCACCGTTGCCTTTCCAGCTCACGCTGACGCGCGTGCCGCAGGCGCTGACTGCAGCCGCGGCGCCTGCGCGAACTGCTCGGTGAGCCAGGCTACGAACTGCGCCACATGCGGCCTGCGGCCCACTTCGGGGCTGAGCAGCATCGCGTCACGGTAGCCGGTGGCCATGGTCAGCGCCGGAAAAGGCATGACCAGATCGCCGCTGGCCAGTACATCTTGCAGGAAGGGCGAGCGCACCAGCGCCACGCCCTGGCCGCGCACGGCCGCCTGCACCACCTGGTCGACATAGGAAAACACCAGCCGGCCCGCAGCCGGCTGGACCGCGCCGGCACCTGCATGGGCGAACCACTTGGCCCAGTTCACCGAGTCGAAGCCGGGCACGGTGTCGTCCAGGTCGAGCAACGGCCACCGCGCCAGTTCGGCCGGCTGCTGCAGCGGCCCGCTGTGCAGCAGCCGTGGACTGATGGCCGGTGCGAAGGCATCGTCGACCAGCGGCGTCGCGCTGGCCGGCAGCTTGTGCACTGGGATCCATCGAATCGCCAGATCCACGTCCTCGGTCTGCAGGTCGATCACGCGGTCGGAGGCGTCGAGCCGGATCTCGATGCCCGGATGCTCGCGCTGGAACGACGCGAGCCGCGGCACCAGCCAAAGCGATGCAAACGATGCATAGGTCGTGAGAGTCACGCGCTGCCGCTCGTCGACGCCGCGGATCGCCTCGACGCTGCGGTCGATGCCGCGCAGCGCCTGCTGCACCGCCTGCAGCAACTGGCTGCCGGCCGGGGTCAGTGCCAACGCCCGCGTCTTGCGCATGAACAGCGCCTTGCCGACCTGCCGCTCCAGCGTCGCGATCTGCCGGCTGATCGACGACTGCGTCAGGCTCAGCTCGGCCGCTGCGGTGGTGAATGACAGCAGCCGCGCCGCCGCTTCGAAGCCGCGCAGCGGCGCCAGACCGATCGGCCGGCGGCTGGGTCGGGTGCCGGAGCCAGGATGGGGCATGGCTCAACCATACATGCGAAAAACGCATCCATCAACTGCGAACTTTTCGTTTGCCCCCGATCGCCGCCGACGGTCCAATATCGACTCGTCAACGCGCGATCGATGCGCACCAAGGAGAGTCAAATGCAAGCCGCGACCCACGGAATCCGCACCATCGAACTGCGCCGTGAGCAGCTGCTGACCCTTCAAGGCGGGCAGGGCGGCCGCGTTCGGCTGCTGTGCGGCAGCGCGCTGCTGACGCAAGAAGGCGATGTCGACGAGACCGTGCTGGCCTCTGGGCGCGACTTCGAACTGCACGACGGATTGACCGTGATCGAGGCGACGCAGCCGGCGCGGCTGCAGATCGTGCCCGCGCGCCGCCGGCCGCGCGGTCCGGCTGCGGCGCTGCGCCGCTGGCGGCAACGATTGCAGCTGGGCCCGGTGAGGGCCGAGCTGGCGGCCTGACAAGGCGCCGGCCGCCGCGCGGCGGCCGGTGTTGATCTCAACGGCGCGGCCGACTCCGCTTGACGGCCCGCGGCGGTCCTGCGGCCGTGCCGATCGATGCCCGCCGCGTCGGCCTTGGCCGGGCTCTACTGCGGCGCGGCAGCCGCGGCAGCGCGTTTGCGGCCCGGGGTCTTCTTCGCCGCCGCCGTCGGCGCGGCCTTTTCGGCCTTGGTGGGCTTCGCTGTCTTCGCCGCCACGCCCTTGCCCGCCGCCGTCTTGCGTGCGGCTGCCTTGCCCGGCGCACGCGCCGGCGCCGGCTCGGCGACCCCCTTCCACTTCAGCCGGGCCTTCTTCGCCAGCGCGACCACGTTGGCGATGTGCTCGTCGGTGTACACGCCGTCGACGCCTGAGATCGCGGCCAGCTTCATGCCGTGCTTCAGGCCCATCTTGTAGATCTCCTTGACCTTCTCCCACTCGGTGTCGCGGCCGATGGTGAAGACCTCGAAGCGCCCTTCCAGCGCCAGCACGATGGTCTCGGCCAGGCAGGCGTAGACCACGTTCTTCGGCAGGCCGATCGACTTCAAGCCCTTGACCTGGGTCGGCAGTTCGATCTCGCCCGACTCGATCACCAGCACGTCGGGGCGCTTGGCCACCTCCTCGGGCGGCAGGTCCAGCGGGCGCGCGACGTCAGTGATGACGCAGCCGGGCTTGACCTTCATGATGTCGAGGATCTTCTTGCCCGCGCCCGAGGTGCTGGTGACGATCATGTCCATCTCGCCCAGCAGGCTGTCGTAGTCGGTCGAGCACACCACGTTGGCGTCCGGCGTGTCCTCGAGGATCGACGCCTTCAACTGCTCGAGCTTGGCCATGTTGCGTCCGGCGATCACCACCTCCTCGAAGGCCATCGCCATCAGCCGCGCCGACACCGAGCCGATCGAGCCGCTGGCGCCGATGACCATCGTGCGCGCTTTCACGCGCTCGCCTTTTGCCGGCACCGGCACCAGGCTCATGCGGCGCATTGCGTCGTTCGCGGCCCACAGCGCGCCCGAGGCCGAATAGCTGTTGCCGGTGGTCACCGGCAGCGGCGCCCGCTTCGCCACGGTGACCCCGGCGTCGCCCACCACCTTGGTGAACGCGCCCAACCCGATAATTTGCGCGCCCATCTCCTTGGCCATGTCGGCCGCGGCCAGCAGCCGGCGGTAGGTGAACTCGGGCGGGTGCGCCAGCATCTCCTTGGGCGTGCCGCCGATGGTGATCAGCCAGCCCTCGGTCTCGGCGCCGGTGGGCGACACGATGTTCTCCATCTTGCAGTAGACCATCGGCGGCAGGTGCGCGGCCAGCGACTCGACCTTGTCCATCACGAACTTCGGCGTCGCCTTGGGCACCGAGAAGCCCATCTTGATGAAGTCCTGGCTCAGCGGGTGCACGACGAAGGCAAAGCGGCGGATGTTGCGGAAGTGACCGGTCGGGTGCAGCAACTGCGGCTTCAGGTCGAGATCGGCGATGATCTCCTTGAAGTCGTCGTCGGACACCTCGTTGGCGCCGCACTCCAGGTGCGCCAGCATCATCGCTTCGAGCGTGGCCACGCCCACCACCTGGTCGAACAACTTGGGCGACACGTCGATCACCAGGTTGACCTTGCAGCGCTTGTAGAAGGCCAGCTGGTCGCTGTGCACCGCCGAGGTGATCAACGTCTTGCCCTCGAGGTTTTCCACCGAGCCGACCGACTTGATCTCATCGAAGGTGCCGACCACCACGTGCGCCTTGCCCATCGCGTTGGCCACGCGCATCTTCTTCAGCCGCGGCAGCGCCTTTTCCAGCAGCCGCAGCGGCTTGGCGCCGGCGACGACCTCCTTGCCGCGCGCATACAGCTCGAGTTGCGACATCGAGGTCAGCAGCAGCGGCGCGCCGGTCTGGAACACCGGGTCGGCGAAGCTCAGGTTGTCGGTGTAGTCGGCCAGCGCGCACGCGATCTCGTAGTTGCGCATGCCGGACATGAACAGCACGCGGTTGTTGTTGAAGTAGTTGCCGAGCTCGCGCTGCACGTAGCGCACCGCGTCGACCTGCAGCAGCCGGCGCAGCGTGGCGCCGGTGGTCACCGGCACCCGGGTGACCACTTTGGTGAGCTTTTCGGTGTCGCGGTTGACGATGGTGCGCAGCCCCACCTGGTAGTGATCCGAGGTCTCGCCCACGCCGATCGCGTCGGCATTCGCCTGCTGGCGGCGCAACAGCTCCCACGCCTTGCGGTGGTCGCCGTCGGTGCCCATGCGCTTGACCTGGAACCGTTCACCCAGGAAGTCGGTTTCCAGCGTGAAATCGTGCTTCGACGCGCCAAGCGTCACCGTCACCACATTCTTCATGGTCATGCCTACGGGTTGGGTTGGGGGATGAAGCCTGCAGCGTCAGGCCTTGGAGCTCGCGCCGCGCCGCGGCTTGGCCGCCGCGCCAGCGTTGCGCGTTGATTTGGTCGAAGTCTTGCGCGCAGCCTTGGCCGGCGCGCGCGGCGCGGCCTCGGGCGGCAGCACCTGGCGGATCAACGCCTCGCACTGCCGTTGCGTCATGTATCGCGGCACCGGGTAGGTGTTGCCTTCGGCGCAGGCCGCCTTGGCCAGCGCCGGGATGTCGTCGTCCTGCAGCGCCGCCAGGTGGCGCGGGATGCCCAGGTCGTCGTTCAAGCGCTGCACCGCATCGATGAACTTGTCGGCCAGGACCTCGTCGGCTTCGCCTTCTTCACCGGCGTGGGCCCGCAGCGCCAGCTGCGCCAGCTGCGCGGTGACGGCGCTGGCCGAATAGCGCAGCACGTGCGGCAGCAAGATGGCGTTGGCCAGCCCGTGCGGCGTGTGATACAGCCCGCCCAACTGGTGCGCGATGGCATGCACGTAGCCGACGTTGGCGCGGGTGAACGCGAAGCCGGCGTAGGTCGACGCCAACGCCATCTTCTCGCGCGCTTGCAGGTTGCCGCCGTCGCGGTAAGCGGTGCGCAGGTTGTCGAAGATCATCCCGACCGCCGACAGCGCCATGCCGTTGGAGTACTCGGTGGTCCAGCGGCCGATGAAGGCCTCGATCGCATGCGTCAGCGCGTCGATGCCGGTGGCCGCCGTGATGGCCGGCGGCAGGCCGACCATCAGCGACGGGTCGAGTGCCGCCATCTTCGGCACCAGCCGCGGATCGATGATCGTCAGCTTGGCCTGGTTGTCGGGGTCGGCGATGACCGCGGCCACCGTCACCTCCGAGCCGGTGCCGGCGGTGGTCGGCACCGCATAGATGCGCACCGGGCTGCGAAACAGCGCGCGCAGGTAGCCGGCCAGCGCGCGCAGCGGCTTGCCGGTGGCGATGGCCACCGCGATCGCCTTGGACGCGTCCATCGCCGAGCCGCCGCCGAAGGCGACGATGGCGTCGCAGCCGTGCTCGCGGTAGAACTCGATGCCGCGCTCGATCAGCGGAATCGGCGCGTCCGGCGTGATCTCGTCGAACACCACGAACTGCGCGCCGCCGGCCTCCAGCGCGTCGGTCAGCGGCTGCAGCAGCCCGAGTTTGGCGATGACCGGGTCGGTGACGATCAGGATCTTGTGGTGGCCGAAGCCGGCCACCGCCTGGCCCAGTCGGGCGCTCGACCCGGGGCCCACCAGCAGCGTGGGCTGCGGAATCGGGATGAACGGCGTCAGCTTGCTGGCGCCCTTCATCAGCACTTCTTGGCCCGCCGCGCGAGCCGACTCGGGGATGTACTTCAGGAACACTCGAGATCTCCTGCGTTCTTGGGGCAGCGGGCGGCAAGGGGTTTCGGGTCGCCGGCCGCGCGATCCCAATTCTGCATGAAGCTGCGCACCGCACCGGCGCAATCGCTACCCGTGTTCACCCCAGGCTGGCGCGCCGGATGCCAGCGGTGCGCTTGGCGGGATTTGTTCGCGCTGCGCGCGCGGCCGATGGCTTGCGATCGCGGGTTGCCACCTATGCTTGCCGCCATTGCGGCGCCGATCTTCCAGCGATGAGCGAAATACTTCTTGGGCTGCTGGCCGTGACGGCCGTGGGTGTGTTGATCGACCGCTACCTGCGCCGGCGCCGCGGCGCGGCGCGGCGGGCGCTCGAAGCCCACGCTGCGCTTGCGCAGGCGCAGGCAGCGCGCGCACCCGTCGAGGCGCAGCCTGAGGTCGTGCCGCAAGCGCCGGTCGCGGTCGAGCCACAGGGCGCGCGCGGCGCTGCCGAGGCGTTGCCGCTGGAGCCCGAACCGCAAGCCGCGCAACGCGCCGAAGCCCAGCGGCTGCAGGCCGAACGAGCCGAACAAGCCGAACGAGCCGAGCGCGAACGCCTGGCTGCGGCCGAGGCGGTCGCACAGCATGCGCGGCTGCAGGCGCAGCGCCTCGAGGCCGAGCGCCTCGAGGCCGAGCGCGAGGCTGCGGCGCGGGCCGAAGCCGAAAGGCTCGAAGCGCAACGAGCGCAAGCGCAGCGCGCCGCCGCCGAGCGCGCTGAAGTTGAACGCATCGCCGCTGAACGTGCTGAGGCCGAACGCATCGAGGCCGCACGCATCGAGGCCGAGCGCGAAGCCGCGGCGCGGGCCGAGGCCGAACGGCTCGAAGCGCAGCGCGCTGCCGCCGAGCGCGCCGAAGCGCAACGCATCGCCGCCGAACGCCTGGCGCTCCAGCGCGCCGAAGCCGAACGCGTGCAGGCCGAGCGCGCCGAAGCCGAGCGCCTTGCGGCCGCGCAAGCCGAGCGCGAACGGCTGGTGGCTGCCGAACAGGCCGCGGCACGCCGGCGTCTGGCCGCTCAGCGTTCGATGCCGCCGGTGCCGCCGCCGCCCGCGCCGCAGCCCGGTGCCACGACGCGGGTGCTGGTTGCCGACGATTCGAAGGTCGTGCGCATCAAGACCGGCCGCCTGCTGGCGCAGCACCAGTTCCAGGTGGATTACGCGGTCGACGGTCTCGATGCGTTGCGGCAGTTGCAGGACCGCGCGCCCGATCTGGTGATCACCGACGTCGAGATGCCAGGCATGGACGGCTTCGAGTTGACGCGCCACATCCGCGCTGACGCGCGCACCGCGCAGCTGCCGGTGATCATGATCACCGCCGCCGACGAACGGCACCGCGACCAGGCCGAGGCGGCCGGCGTCAGCGTGCTGCTCGGCAAGCCCTACGCCGACGAGGAGCTGCTCGCGCAGCTGCGCCGCGCGCTGGGCCAGCCCGCCGACACCCAAGGCCGCAGCGCCACACCGGCCTGACGCGTCGCAGCGAGCCGCGCGGCCCGCGATGCGAGGCCCGATCAGTCGATCAGCTTCAAGCCCAACGGCAGCGTCTCGCCGAACACGCCGCGTTCGCCGGCCTCGTCCAGCGCCACCACCTCGCGCACGCGCTCGATCCAGCCCGGCGGCGCCTGCGCGGCTTCGAGCCTGACGATGACGCGCTCGCGCAGCGCCGGTTCGAAGTCGCGTGCGCGGTCGCCGCTCAGCCGCGCCAGGTTCGCGGCGGCCGCAGCCGCGCCGCCGACGCGCTTCCAGTCCAGTGCCAGCAGCGCCTCCAGCCAGGGCGCGGCGCGCGCGGCGGCGACGACCGCATGCGCGCTGCCGTGGAAGGGCACGCGCGCACCCAAGCGGCCGATCGCCCACAGCGTCCACGCGCTGGTCGTGCGCTGCGAGCGATCGGCAAGCTGCGCGACCAGCCAGTCGCCGACCTCGGCCTTGTGCTCGGGCGCGATGCGTTCGAGCGACGCACCCAGCCGCATCATGTCGTCCCAGCCGCCCTTGACCAGCCGCGGCGGGCGCTCAATCTCGGCGCCGAGTTCGGCGCCGCGCAGCGTGTAGGCGAAGTCCTGCAGCAGCCGCTGCTGCGCCGCTTCTTCCAGGCCGCCGGCGGCGCGGCGCCACAGCGTCCACCACTCGGCGTTGACCTGCGCGTCGTGGCCGTGCTGTACGCCCTGCTCGTACAGCGGCCACAGCTGCGCGACGCGCCAGCCGTCGAGCGCGTCGCCGAAGCCGGGGCGCAGACACCAGCCGGCCAGGCTCAGCCACAGCCGCTCGTGCTCGGCCGAGCGGCGGCGCGCGCGCGCACGCTGCGCCAGCGCGTCGTACAGCGCGCGCAGGGCTGCCAAGGTCCAGCGCTCGCGCGGGCCGAGCAGCGCTTCGAGCCGGGCGCGCAGTTGTTTCACTGCCTTCGGGTCGGCCTGCCGGTCGCGCGCGCCGAACACGCGTTCGATGGCTGCCAGCGCGTCGGGCAAACGCGGCGGCAGGCCGGCTGGCGCTGCTGCGGCAGGGTCGCTGCGCAGCTGGAATTCGAGCTGCCAGCGCCGCGCCGGGTCGTCGGCGGCGACGCAATGCAGCGCCAGCGTGCCGACCTCGGTCAGCACCGACGTCAGGAGCACCGGCACCTCGCGGGCATCGCGCGCATTGCCGCCGGGCAGCACCGCCGCCAGCGGCGGCAGCGCCTGCGCGTCGAGTTCGGCCAGCTCGACCAGATCGCCGGCTTGCGCTTGGCCGGTGGTGGTGGCCACCAGGTCGAAGCGCACCGGCTGGCCGCTCTTCAGCGCGAAGCTGCGCCCGGCCAGCGGCAGTTCGTGGCCAGCCTCGGTGCCGCGCGGCAGCACGCACACGCCGCGCCGCGCATCGGCGCCGGGGCCGCCGTCGACGACCAGGAAATAGCTGCGCGCCGAGCCGCCGCCGATGGCCGGCGCCAGGCCGCGCCGCGCCAGCGCGTAGGCCACCGCGCCGCGCGCCACCGCGATGTCGGGGTCGGCGTTGTGCAGCAGCTTCAGCGGCGCGCCGCGCCAGCCGGCCAGCGTGGCCTGCAGCCGCTGCGCGATGCGCTCGGCGCGGAACACGCCGCCGTTGAGCAGCAGCGCGTCGGGCCGGCCGGCGTGTGCATGCTGCTGCAGGAAGGCGGCGATGTGGCGCGTCACCGCCGGGTCGCTGGCGTAGGGCAGGCCGAAGGCGACCAGGCCGCCTGCCGCGCGGTCGCGCCGCGGCAGCTCGTCGGCCGCGCCCTGCGGGAAGAAGCCGTCGACCACCAGTTGTTCGACCTCGTCGCGACCCAGCTCGGCCGAGCGCGCGCCGCCGATCAGCTTCGATCCCGCGGCCAGCAGCGTGACGGTGGCGCGCTCGGGCGCATCGGCGGCGTTGGCCGTCAGCAGCCGTTCCTTGGCGGCGCGGCAGCGTTCGACCAACTGCGCCAGCGCCGCCGCCGACAGCCGGGGCGCACCGCCGCCGCCCAGCCGGCCTTCGACGCGGTGCGCCAGCGCGAGGTCCATGTTGTCGCCGCCCAGCATCAAGTGGCGGCCGACCGCGAAGCGTTCGAGCCGCGGCTCGCCGTCGGCGTGGGCCACGCGCACCAAGCTCAGGTCGGTGGTGCCGCCGCCGACGTCGCACACCAGCACCAGCCGGGTGTCGGCCAGCTCGGCGGCCAGCGAGCGGCGGTGGCGGAACAGCCAGTCGTGCAGCGCCGCCTGCGGTTCCTCGAGCAGGCGCAGCGCGGGCAGGCCGGCATCGCGCGCGGCCTGCAACGTCAGCGCCCGGGCTGCGTCGTCGAACGAGGCCGGCACCGTCAGCACCAGCTCCTGGTGTTCCAGCCGCGAGCGCGGGAAGTGCTGGTTCCAGGCCGCGCGCAGGTGCGCCAGATAGCTGGCGCTGGCCGCCACCGGCGAGACCTTGGGCACCTCGTCGGGCGCGCCCCACGGCAGGCTGGGTGCGAGGCGGTCGACCGCGGCGTGCGACAGCCAGCTCTTCGCGCTGACGACCAGCCGGCCCGGCACCTGCGCGCCGAGCTGGCGCGCGAGCTGCCCGATCACCACGCCGTCGGGCGCGGCGCCCCAGGGCAGCGTCAGATCGGCAGGGTTCAGCTCACCGGCCGCCGGGTGGTAACGCAGCGAAGGCAGCAGCGCGCGCGCCGCCACCTCGCCGGGTGCGACCAGTTGTTCGATCTGGAACAGCCGCAGCGCAGCATCCGACACGCGGCCCGCGGCCGGCGCGTAGGCGACGACGGTGTGCGTGGTGCCGAGGTCGATGCCGACGGTGTAGACCGCGCCCGCCGGAGTCTTGGCGCTTCGAGTCAGACGGTGCCCTTCACGACCGCGCAGGTCTTCGGCTGAACCGCGGCGAGCACGCGCTCCAGTTCGGGCAACAGCGGTAGCAACGATCGAAGCTCGTTTGACAGCGTGTCGAGGACGACCAAAGCCACGGGCAGGGTGCTCAGGCTCTGCTGGGACGGCATGTTCTTGTTGACAGTGATCAGAGCGTCGAAGCGCTGGCCGGCCAGCGCGAGAAGCCGGCCGTTCTTGACGCCGGACCAGCCCTTTTCGACGGCGGTCCGAACCTCATGGTCCGACAGGTGCCGGCGCAGCGTGGCAGGAACCGATTCGTCAAGCAGCAGGCGCATCGGCGGCCAGGCTGTGGTGTGCGGCTTCGAGCACGGCGAAGGCCTTGTCGCGCGAGACGGTCGGGAAGTCCTGCAGGAACGCCTCGAGCGTGGAAGTTCCTTCCAGGTAATCGAAGAGCGTCTTCACGGGGACTCGCGTGCCGGTGAAGCAAAGCACCCCGCTCATGATGTCGGGATCGCGGCTGACGAGGGACGGGTCCATGGCGAGCCTCCGGCCGCTGAGTTTACGCAGCCCGCTCCCCGCGCACATCGAACTCGACCTTCCAGCGCTCGTCGCCGCTGCGCGGCAGCGCTTCCAGCTCCAGCGTGCCGGCTTCGGTGACGCGCGCGTGCAGCCGCACCGGCACCATGTCGCCGACGCTGCGGCCCGCGGCGGGCAGCGTGGCGCTGATCGCGTCCAGCTCCTGCAGCTCGTCTTGCGCCCAGGCGTCGAGCAGCGTGCCGACCACGTCGTGCCGCCGTACTGACGACGCGAAGAAGCGAAAGCGCACCGGCTCGCCGACCACCAGCCCGAGTTCCAGTGCGGGCAGCGCGGCGTCGCTGCCTTCTTCCATGCCGAAGGGCGCCAGGCACAGCGCCTGCACCGGCGGCTCGACGCCGGGCACCGCCGGCATCGCCGACTCCACCGCGATGTAGTACGCGAACGCAGTGCCGCCGCGGATGCGCACGCCGCGCCCGCGCCGCACGTAGCCGTAGTAGGCGGCGCCGCGCGCCACCGCCAAGTCGAGGTCAGCGCCGGCCAGCGCGCGGGCCGGTGCCGCGCCTTCCGAACCGAGCCAGGCGTTGAGCGTGCCCAGCACGCGTTCGGCCAGCAGCGGCGACTTGAACACGCCGCCGTTGAACAGCAGCGCGGTCGGGTGCAGGAAGCTGGCGCCTTCGGGCAGGGCCGTGAAGCCTTCCAGCTCGGCCACCGCGCCGCGCTGGCGCGCCAGGAAGGCCGCCAGGTGGCGCGTGACCGCGGCGTCCTGCGCGTAGGGCAGGCCCAGCTGCGTCAGGCCGGCGCGCACGCGCACTTGTGGCCGCGCCGACACCTCCACCCGCGGGAAGAAGCCTTCGACCAGCGTGGCCGTCAGCTCGTCGCGCGTCAGCTCGGTGCGCAGCGAGCCGCCGATCAGCTTGCTGCCGCGGCTGGGCACGACGATGGCCTGCGCCGGTGCCTGCTCGTCGCCGAGCAGCGCCTCCTTGGCGGCGCGGCAGGCGTGGGTCAATGCGCGCATCTGCCAGGCGTCGAGCGTGGTTCCGCCCCCGGCCAGCTTGCGCGCGACGACGTGCGCCAGCGCCAGATCCATGTTGTCGCCGCCGAGCAGGATGTGCTCGCCCACGGCCACGCGGTGCAGTTCCAGCGTGCCCTCGCGTTCCAGCACCGCGATCAGCGAGAAGTCGCAGGTGCCGCCGCCGACGTCGACCACCAGGATCACGTCGCCCGGCTGGACCTGCTTGCGCCAGCTGCCGCCGCTGGCCTGGATCCAGCTGTACAGGGCAGACTGCGGCTCTTCCAGCAGCGTCGGCGGCGGGTAGCCTGCGGCCTTGGCGGCCTGCACCGTGAGCTCGCGCGCTGCGGGGTCGAAGGACGCCGGGATCGTCACCGTCACGTCCTGCGCGGCAAAGGGTGCGTCGGGGTGCGCGTCGTCCCAGGCGCAACGCAGGTGTTCGAGGTAGCGCACCGAGGCATCGAGTGGCGACACCCGCGCCACCTCGGGCGGCGCGTCCGGCGGCAGGATCGCCGCGCGGCGGTCCACCCCCGGGTGGCACAGCCAGCTCTTGGCGCTGGACACCAGCCGGATCGGCGTGGCCGCGCCGCGCTTGCGCGCCATCTCGCCCACCGCTTGCTGGCCGTCGGCGGCCCAGGGTAGCGCCAGTTCGCCCGGCGCCAGCTCGTCGGCATGCGGCAGGTACAGGAACGAAGGCAGCAGCGGCAGCGACTCCACCGTGCCGGGCGCCGTCAGCTGCGGCAGCGGCAGCACGCCGTGCGACGTGGTCTCGCCGTCGCTGGCGGCGATGTCCACCCACGACAGCGCGTTGTGCGTGGTGCCGAGGTCGATGCCGATCGCGTAGCGCGGCGTGGCCCCGTTGTCGTCGGGCGCGGTCACTGGAGCGCCTTCGGGCTGCGCACTGCGGTTTTCGCCCTTGGGGCGGCCCGGCGCACTCACAGCTCCACCTCCGCCGGCGCCAGCACGCGCGCATCGTGGCCTTCGGCCAGCCTGGGCAGCCGCACCTCGGCGACGCGCCAGCCGCGGTGGCTCAAGCTGCCGCTGAACGGCGGCTGGCCGACGACGTTGCCGGTGAGCTTGACGGCCGCGGCGTCGAAGCCCGCGGCGAGTGTGATGCGCGCGCCCTCGGCTTCGGCGCGCACCGGCACGATGTCGAAATGCTCGCGCAGCACCTTGGCGCAGCCCTCGTGCACCAGGCGCGCCGCGGCGCCGATCTGGGCGTCGTCATAAGTCGCGAGGCTCTCGCCGGCGAAGTCGATCAGCCGCGCATCGCGCTGCAGCAGGGCCAGCAGCTGCAGCGCGGCGTCGGGGCTGGCCTGCTTCAGCGTCGGTGCGGGTGCAGGTGCAGCGGCGGGTGCGGGCGGCGGTGCCTCAGCGCCGTGGCGCAGGGCGGCATAGCGCGCGGCCAGCTGGGCGTCGCCGAGCACGCCGAAGAAGGCGCTGAAGGCCAGGCCGATGCGGCTGAGCAGCGAGGGTGGGGGGACTTGAGTCATCGAGAAAGCTCCGTCCCGGCGGTGCGGCAGCCGGGATGCGTGAATTGGGGGAAGTACTGCGCGCCGACGTGCGGGCCGATTCAGCCGCGACATCGGCGCGACGGCCCGGCTCCTTCAGGCAGAGGTGGCTGCGTGAAGGTCGACGTTGGTGCGGTGCAGCATTCTAAGATTGCAGGAAGTGCTGCTTGCAGCGGTCGCGCAGGTACGCGAGCCGCGCCGTTGTGATCGGGGAGAGAAGGAGCCTCGCGGCAGTTCGGGCCTTTGCGGCCTGACGATCAGACGCACCATAGCCGCGACCTCAGTTCGTCAGTGTCTACGGCGAGGAGAGGAAGAGCCTCACGATTTCTCCTCTTGGTTGAGTGTGGCCCTTGGCCGGTGAGCAATGCACGGTAGTCACAGCCGATGGTCAAGCGAGATGTCAGGGTGTCGCCGCCGGCCGCCGCAAGTCAACCGACCAGCAGCCGGCGCGCCAGCACCGACTGCATGTCCCGACGACCATCGACGATCAGGTGGATGACGAGCTGGTTGCCCACGATCCGGTAGATCACCCGATACGGCTTGAAGGCGGTCTGGCGGTACTCCTTGATGCCCAGTGCCGCCACTTCCTTCGGGTAGCTGCCGCGCTCGGGGAACTGCGCCAAGCCCTCCACGACCTGCATCAACCGATCGAGCACGCGGTTGGCGTTTGCAACGCAGTCGGATTCGGCGATGTCGTCGTGGATGGACTCGAGGTCGTGTTCCGCGCCCCGGGTGAGCAGAACCTCGTAGCGGCTTGGTTGGCGGCGCATCAAGCGCTCGTCAGGTCTGCCCGCTTCGCGCGCAGGCGCGCCACTACCTCGCCCACCGGCTTCACTCGGCCCGCTTGCGCGTCCTGGTTGCCAAGCGCCAGGATCTTCAGCAAGGCCAGCGTCTGCTGCGCTTCGTCGAAGGACTTGATGTCCTGCAGCACGGCCTTGGCTTCGCCGTTCTGCGTGATGACCAGCGGCTCGCGCTGCTCGGCCAACTGCGCCAGCACCTCGGCTGCGTTGGCCTTGAGGTAGCTGATGGGCTTGACGCGGGACGAGTAGCGCATGACCTTGCTTGCTTGAGCCGAACAGGACTGAATATAGACCGTTATCGGTCCGTAGGTTCGATTCACCGCCGTCCGGCTTTGCCCCGGCCGAACGGCATGGCGCAGCGGGTCCGCGCCAAGATCGCCGCGGGCGAGTACGCCACCCCGGCGGCTGGCCAGGCGGGCCAAGGGTTTGGCGCTGGTGCCGCCGGTGCAGATGCTTGCCTGACGGGGCACGGCGCCCTCACGGCGCCGTCCCGGCCCCTTCGATGCAGGCGCTCGGCCGGGGTTGGCGCCGCCTGTGCTTCGCCGCCGATCCGCAAGCTTCCCACTCAGCGCGGCGCGGCCAGGCGCGCTGCGCGCCGGCTGCGCCGGGTCAGTCCAGCACGTAAGTGAAGGTGCTGACCACGCGCAGCCGCTTGACGCGCGCGCTGCCGTCGTCGAAGCCCTCGCCGCCGGCGCTGCCGATCTGGATCACGCCCTGGTTGGCGCTGCGCAGCTTGCCCAGCGCGGCGCCGGCCTCGGCGGCGAACTTCTGCGCCTGCTCGCGCGCGTTGCGGGTGGCCTCGGCCAGCAGCGGCGCCTTCACTTCGTTGAAGCCGCGCAGCTCGTAGCGCGGGCCAGCGGGGCCGTCGTTGGCGCCGAGCTGGATGCCGGCCTGGATCAACGGGTCCACCGCCAGCGCCGCCGCTTCCGCCGCCAGCGGCTTGGTTGACTTCACCAGCACCTGCCCCGTGCCCTGGAAGCGCAGCGGCTGGTTGTTGCCGGCGTATTCGCGCGCCCACAGGTCCTGCACCTGCAGCGGGCGGACTTCGATTTCGGTCTGGGTAAAACCCTGTTGGCCGAGGAACTGCACGACGCGGTCGCGGTCCTCGGCCAGCGCGCGCTGCACGGTGCCGAAGTCGTTGCCGCCGCGGCGAAAGCCCAGCGTCCACACCGCGAAGTCGCTCTCGACATCCTTCTCGGCCAGGCCCTTGACCGTCACCGTGCGGTCGGCCATGCGAAAGCGCTCCAGCCCCTTGCCGATGCCCAGCCCGGCAAACGCGATGCCCAGCGCCAGCAGCAGCGCCGCGCCGAATCCGAAACGAGCGTTGCCTGTCATGGTGTGATCCTTTCGGGCGCGGATTCTGCCGTGTGCCGCCTCACGATGCGCCGGCGGCCGGGCCTGTGTGGCGGCCGCCCCGTGCGTCAACCGCCCCTTTGTCCGAGCCGGAGCACGGCGGCTACTCTGCGCAACCCCGGCAAAGGATGCGCGTCCGTCCGGAGGCGACATGCCGTCGTCGAGGCCTGACTCGCATGTCCGACGAAGTTCCGCCCGATCGGCGTGCTGCCGCGGTGCGCAGGAGTGCACGCCAGGTCTCGCTTGCATCGAGAACAACCGGTACTACCGAGTCGTGGTGACACTGTTTCCCGACCGCCAGCGTCGCGATGTCTTGGCTACGCATCCGCAGATGCGTTGCGTACTTCGTCCCCGCCGAGTTCCACCAGATCCTGAATATTCCTGGCTGCCCTCGCCGCGCGGCAGATCCTGCGGTCAATGCCCACATTGCCTTCGTGATGAGCATGTTCGATCACGCTGCGACGCCCAAAGCGCACAGGGACATGAGGGCGGCGCTGGGTCGCGCTCCGGGGGAAGGCTTGTACCACTGGGGTACGCACATCTGCGCACAACTGCGCCGAGGGGTGGCAGACGACGAAGCCCGCCGCAGCGTGGCCGAGGACTTTGGAGAAAACACCGCGTATGCGATGTGGCGCGGAGCCAAGGAATCGATCTGTCCCGAGCTCAAGAAGTGAGGTTGCGGGAGCCGGTTGCCGAACGCGGCGTGCACCGGTCGCCGTCGTGCCGACTGAAGCTCGACGTCGCAGCGGTCAACCCTCGTGCCCGACAATCGACCCGAGGTGCAACGCGGCCTGATCGAAGCCAGATTCCTCGTTTCTGGATAAGCGCGAAAGGCTATCGAGTCAGGCGCATCCTCAGCGCACTTCGCCGATGAAGGCGATCATGCGAGCGGTGGCATCCTTGGTGATCTGCGCGTTGTACACGTAGCCCCGCCCCGGCAGGCCCTGCTTGTCCCAGCCGTGGGTGGCGTCGGCGAAGACGTGCCACTGCAGCGGCTTGCCTGCGGCCCTCAGTTCGTCCAGCAACGGAAAGCACGGCGCGGGCGGCACCTCGTCGTCGCGCCCGGCCATCAGCAACAGCAGCGGCCGGTCGACGTCCTTCAGAACCAGCGCGCTGTCCTTGTAGGCGCAGCTGCCGTAGTTGGCCACCGTCGCGGCAAAGCGCAGATCGGACCCTGCCAGCTGCGCGCTCTGCGGTGACGCCAGCAGCGCCGATATGAACGCACCCCAGCTGTAGCCGGCCTGGTAGACGCGCGCCTTGTCCACGAACGGCATGGACGCCAGGTGCGCCAGCGCTGCGTAGGCATCGGCGATGCCGGTCGAGGTGGCCGGGACGCGCGATGCGCACCTGTCGAAGCCGCGCGGGCCGAAGCTGTCCACCACCAGCACCACGTGGCCTGCAGCGAGCAATGTTTGCGCATGCTGCTTCATGTGGACATTGGGCGGGCCCTTCAGGCCGCCGCAGGTGTGCATCAGCACCACCGCCGGAAACGGCCCCTCGCCGGCCGGCTTGAACACCACGTTGGCAACGTCGGTGAACATGCCGATGGATTCGTTCGGTTCCACGGAAAACGTCACTGGCTTCAGGTCGAGGGGGCCCGCCAACTGCGCCCGAAGATCCTGCGCCAGGGCCGGCATCAGGGCGGCACCGAGCGCCAGGGTGGCCAGCAGGCGTTGCAACTGCATTGGGTATCTCCTCGTCGACGGTGCCGACAGCGTCAGACGAAGCGCAAGCTTACCGCCCCCAGCGGCCCATAGTCGGCATGCAGCGTGTCGCCGGCCACCGCGGTGGTGGGGCGCGTGAACGAGCCGCACAGCATCACCTCGCCGGCATTGAGCTGCTCGCCGCAGGGTGCGGTTTTGTTGGCCAGCCAGGCGACGCCGCTGCCCGGGTGGTTCAGCACCGCGGCGGCCAGGCCGGTCTCCTCGATCACGCCGTTCTTGAACAGCATCGCGCCCGATGCCGGCCAGCGCGTGCAGTTCGTCGGCGATCAGCGGCTTTACCGACTTCAGCATCGTGTGGCCTGGTGCCGAAGTCAGCAGGATCTGCGGCGATTTCAGGTGCCGCCGCTAGGATGTGCGGCGGCGCTCGCCGCAGGCGCTCGCGCTCGGCCGCGGCGGTCGGCGCATGGCGGCGCGGGCTCAATGCAATTCGCACGCACGAACTTCGGGCACAGCGTAGTCGCGCCCGATCACCGTGCGCGCGTACAGGTAGTTGTTGCGCGCGCGCTCGCTGAGCGCGTCCAGCGGCACGTGGCCCTGCGCATCGCACGGGAAGCTCAGCGCGCGCCCTTCGTCGAACAGCGAACGAAAGCGCATCTCGTAGCCGGTTTGCGGATCGATGGGCCGCAGGGCGTTCATGGCAGCACTCCTTTGGCAGCGTTGCGCAGGGCGCGCCGCCGCGCCTGGCGGCGGCGCGCTGCGCTGGGCGGCACCTTCACACGCCCTTGGGCGCTGCAGCCACCCAGCGCAGGCCCTTGCCGCGGCTGAGGTAGTAGTCGCCTTGCGGGCTGATGACCACCGCGCGCAGCGCCGCCGGGTCGCTGAAGTAGCGCCAGCCATAACTCGCATCACCCTGGGCGGCGCTATTCGGGACTTCGCGCATGCCCTGGTCGGCGCCAGGCGCAGGCTGGGTCTGCGCTGCGCGATGGCGCTCGCCGCGGTCGTCGTGCTTGCGCTCGCCGCCCAATGCCGGGCCGGCGGCGAGTGCGGCGAGTGCGGCGAGCATGCCGAACGAAGCCAGAAGTTGGGTCGATTGCATGATGGACTCCTTTGCACGTTGGCTCAGTCGATGCTGACTGTGCATGCAATGTGCGCGCACGGTGTTGAACCGGCGCTGAGCGCCTTGTTCAGCGGCGGTTCAGCCGCCGCGCGCGGCACGACCGGCCGCCGGCCCTGCCGCCACGCCTGCCGGTGCGTGCGGCGTGCTCGACAACGGCGCAAGCGTGACCTTGTTCGGCGACGACTGCGCGTCGGTCGGGCCCGAGCCGGGGGTCTACGCGCTGCCGTCGTCGAAGTAGTCGCCGTCGATCTTCGGCACCTTGACCGTGCGCGCGGTCACGCCAACCTCGTGGTCGATCATCAGCGCGGTGAGCCGCTCGCCGTCGACGAGCACGATGCCCTCGACCGAGCGCGCGAATTCGATCGCTTGCGGCGTGTACGACGAGGTCGTGATGAACACGCCCTTCTTCGCCTTCTGCCCGGCCAGCGCACCGTAGAAGGCCTGCAGGCTGGGCCGGCCGACGCTGTCCTGCCAGCGCTTGGCCTGCACGTAGACCTTCTCCAGCCCGAGCCGGTCGAGCGAGATCACGCCGTCGATGCCGCCGTCGCCCGAGCCGCCGACGCGCTGCAGGTCGGCGCGGCTCGCGCCGTAGCCCATGCGGTGCAGCAGGTCGAGCACGATGGTCTCGAAGAAGGTGGGTGACACCGCGGCCAGCAGTTCCAGCAGCTCGGCCTGCGCGGACTTGCGCAACTGATCGAGCGCGTTCTCCAGCCGGTCGTCCGGGCTCTCGATGGCCGCTGCGGCGCCCGCCGCGGGCGAGGCCTCGTCGCTCGGCTGCGGCGCCGCGTCGGACAGCGGCCGCAACCTCACGCCCAGGTGGCCGACGGCCAGCGTCTCGGCCAGTTCGGCCGAGAACGGTGCCGGATGGTCGCTGGCGAAGGCCACGCCCTGCGGCGTGACCTGCCACAAGCCGCGTCGCGGGCTGCTCGACAGGCCGGCGCGCTTGAGGCGGTCGTGCGCCCAGCCGATGCGGTTCTTGTAGATCGGCTGCGCGCCGCTGGGCAGCAACCGCAGGCGGTCGGCCTCGTTCAACCCGAGCGCGTCGGCGGCGGCGTCATGGGCCAGCTTGGCCGCCACGCCATCGCGGTGCTGCACCAGGAAGCGCAGCAGCGGTTCGATGAACCGGTCATAGGTCGGGATCGTCATGCCGGGAGCATAGGCGAGCGCGATCGGCCCGTCGCCCCGGCCACCTCGTCAGACGAACCTGAAACTCACCGCCCCCAGCGGCCCGTTGTCGGCATGCAGCGTGTCGCCGGCCACCGCGGTGGCGAGCCGTGTGAACGAGCCGCGCGGGACGATCTCACCAGTGTTCACCTTGTCGGTCCGGGCACTGGCGTCGGGTGAGGCATTTGCGCCAAGCCGCGATCACGGCGCAGGCGGTGCCAGCGCCTGCACCTTCTTCCCCACCAGCGCGCACGCCGCCAGCAGATCGCTGACCAGCCGCCGGTCGACGCTCTGGTCGCCCTCGTACTCGCTGCGGTTGCGCAGATCGTGCGCCTTGCCGAGCACGCGCCAGACCTCGGGGCCGAGCCCGAGCGTGACGGGCAGCACCTGGAAGACGATGTAGCGCTTGTTCGCCGGCCGGTAACCGTGCCAGCGCAGCGCGGCCAGGCACAGCGCATGCGCCGCGTTGTAGGACAGGTCGAAGCGGCTCTCCAGCGCCAGCGTCGTATTGCCGGCATCCTTCAGCCGCGCCAACCCCGAGCGCAACAGCCCGGCGAATTCGTCGGCGGCGGCCGGCTCGGCATGCAGCACGCCGGCGGCCACCAGCCGCTCAAGGTTGGGCAAGGACATCGTCGTCGCCGATCAGCCAGATGCGCGGCTGCGCCAGCACGCGCTTGACGAAGCCGTCGCCGCGCGCCGCGCGCTCGGCCCACTCCTGCCGCGAGTAGATCGTCGGCTTGACCTCCCGCCCCAGGTGCCGGCTCGCAGCCTCCAGCGCGCCGAAGACATCGGGGTAGCTCAGCTTGTCGCTCACCAGCATCAGGTCGATGTCGCTGCGCGCCGTGTCCTGCTGCTTCGCGACCGAGCCATAGACGAAGGCGGCGCGGATGCGCGGCGCCAGCGGTGCCAGCGCCTGCCGCAACGGATCGGCCAGGCCCACCGTCTTGCTGACGATGCCGCACAGCTCGGCGAAGATTGGCGAGCCCGGGTTCGCCTGGTAGTGCTTCTGCCGGCCGATGCTGCGCACGACGACCAGGCCGCTCTGCGCGAGCCGCGCCATTTCGCGCTGCACCGCGCCCGAGCCGCTGCCGGTCAGCGCGATCAGCTCGTTGGCGTAGAAGCTGCGCTCGGGCTGGGCGAACAGCAGGCCCAGGATGCGCTGTTGGGTCGCGGTGAACAGCGCATCGGCCAAGCCGGTGTGGCCGGCCCCCGACCGAGCAGCAGGCTGCAGGACCGGCGTGTCATTCATGCCCATACTGGGCTCGATTATGCCCAATATGGGCTTCTTGGCCAAGCGCTTAGGCCGCCCACTTCCTGCCGCGGCTCGCATAGTCCAGCACCAGCTCGAAGACGTTGTCGCACTTCTGCTTGAACAGCGCGCGCTCGTAGCTCTGCGGCAGCCCCTCGTCGAGCACACGCTCGATCTCCGAACGCACCACCTTGCGCGTCTGCTGGTCGCGGAACCAGTCCTGCACCAACACCTTGGGCTGCTCTTGCACCAGCCGCGCGAGCAGGCGCTTGGCGGCCAGCTTCACGCGCTGCGTCTCGTCCTGCGTCATCGCATCCTTCTTCAGCAGGTCGAACAGCTCCAGTTCGTCCTCGGTCAGCCCTTCGCGCACGTGACGTTCGGCTTCCTGCTGCAGCCCCTGCACGTAGGCGGTGAGCTGGGCGTAGTAGTCCTCGGTCGCGGTCGCGCCGGCGTTGTAGGCGTCGATCACCGCCTGCAGCCGCTGCGCGAAGCCCGCGCGCGTGGCGTTGACGGCCATCATCTCGGCCAGCTTCTTCTCGATGAAGGCGCGCAGGTCGGCGATTTCGATGTGCTTGAACTCGGCCTTCTTGAACTCCTCGCGCAGCCTCTGGGCATCCACCTTGCTCAGGTCCCAGGTCTTGCCGCGGTGGATGACCTTGAACTCGGCTTCGAACTCGCGCGCCTTGAAGTCTTGGTCCGGATCGACGACCACGCTCTCGTCCAGCAGCTCGCCGACGCGCTGCACCGCGCTCTCCACATCGACCTGTTCGACGATCGCGTCCATCACCCCACGCAGGTACTCGAAAGCCGACACCACCCGCCCCAGCCCGCGGCCCAGCACCTCGGGCTTGCAGGCCTCGTACAGCGCGCTCACGGTGTTCTGGTAGACGTTGAACGACTTGCGCAGCTCGTCGCCGGCCAGCAGCGTGTCGGCATAACGGTCGAAGCGTGCCACCTTGGTGAACACGTCCTGGCTGGCCAGCGCCTCGCGCAGCGGCACCGCGTTCGCCTCGCAGAACGCCAGCCCCTGCTCGATGGCGTCGTCCAGCAGCGCGAACAGGGCCTGCTTCTCGCGCACCGGCATCGCGTCGTCGTCGCCCGGCCCGGCGGCGTAGTCGCGCAGCGCCTTCCTCATGCGGCGAAAGACGTTGTAGTAGTCGACGATCTCGCCGTGCCGCTTGGCCACGCCGTTGATCGTGGCCGGGCTGACGCGGTTGGCGCGCGCGATGGTCTGCATCAGCGTATGGCCCTGCATCGGCTTGTCCAGGTACAGCGTCGACACCGTCGGCGCGTCGAAGCCGGTGAGCCACATCGCGCACACGAACACCAGCTGCAGCGGGTGCTGCGGGTCCTTGAAGTTGTGCTCGATGTCGTGGCCGTGCGCGTCGATTGCCTCCATGCGCTTGCGGTGTGGCTGGATGGAGAGCCCGCGGGCGGCGAACTTCTCCTCCTCGCCGTTCTCGGCGCTCACCACCACCGCCATCTCCACGCGGCGCATCCAGTCGAGCCGGCGCTTCAGCCGCACGCGCTCGATGTCGTTGCCGGTCTTCGCGACGCGGCCGACCAGCGCCTTGATCTCCTCCTTCCACAGCGAGAGCACCTTGTCGAACATCGTCACCGCGGTGAACTTGTCCACCGCAATCACCAGCCCCTTGCCCAGGTAGCCGCGGCGCGGGAAGTGGAAGACGATGTCGCGCGCGATGAGCTGCAGCCGGTCGTCGCGCTTGATGACCTCGATCTCCTGCACGAAGCGCCTTTCCAGCTTGGCTCGAGCGGCGTCGTCCAGGTTCTCGTCTTCCAGGATCGCGGCAAACTCCTCGTCCAGCGCGTCGTTCTGGATCAGCACCTCGGGCACGCGCTTCTCGTAGAACAGCGGCACCGTGGCGCCGTCTTCCACGCTCTGCTGGAAGTTGTATTCCGACACGTAGTCGCCGAACCAGGCGTTGGTCTTGCGCTCGCGGCCGAGCAGCGGCGTGCCGGTGAAGGCCAGGTAGTTGGCGTTGGGCAGGCCGGCGCGCATGTTCTCGGCCAGATTCGCGTACTGCGTGCGGTGCGCCTCGTCGACGATGACCACGATGTCGTCGCGCGCCGACAGCAGCGGGTAGGCCAGCTCCCTGTCGTAGCGGAACTTCTGGATCAGCGTGAACACCACGCGCTTGTTCCGGCCCAGCATCTCGCGCAACTGCGCACTGTCGCGCGGCTGCACCTCGTCCTTGGGTGCCACGGTGCCGGTGTGCAGGAAGTTGCGGTAGATCTGCCCGTCCAGGTCGTCGCGGTCGGTCACCACCACGAAGCTGAAGTTGCCCGCCAGCTTGCGGAACACCTTGCGCACGACGAACACCATCGAGAAGCTCTTGCCCGAGCCCTGCGTGTGCCAGAACACGCCCAGCCGGCCGCGCAGCTCGCGCCGGCGCGTGAAGGCGTCGAAGGCGCGGTTCACGCCCAGGAACTGGTGGTTCTGCGCGACCAGCTTGTGCGTCTCGCGGCAGAAGACGACGAAGTTCTCCACGTAGTCCAGCAGCCGCGCCGGCGCCAGCAGGCCCAGCACCATGCGCTCGATGCTCAGCGCGTTCTCGGCCAGCGCGGCGCGGTCCAGCGCCTCCTTCTCGTCGTCCACGCGCAGCCAGGCGAAGAAGTGCTGCCACTCGGCCGTCAGGCTGCCCACCCGCGTCTCGATGCCGTTGGACAGCACGCACAGCGCGTTGGCGCTGAACAGTTGCGGCAGCTCGGCGCGGTAGTTCGTCAGGTTGTCGTCGTAGGCCGCCTTCAGCGCGACGTTGCTGTTCTTCAGCTCGATGAACACCAGCGGCAGCCCGTTGACGTACAGCAGCACGTCGGGCCGGCGCCAGCCGCGTTCGCCGCGCAGCCACAGTTGCGAGACGGCCAGGAATTCGTTGCGTTCTTCGGCGGGTGACGGCGCGTCCCAGTCGATCACGCGCACGCGCTCGGTCACGCGCTGGCCGGAGCGCGCTCCGGCCGTGGCCTCGAACTCCACCGCCACACCGTCGCGCAGCAGGCCGTCCATCTCGCGGTTGGCCTGCACCAGGCTCATCGCGCCGCGCGGCTGCAGCAGCACCGCCAGCGCCTGCTCCTGCGCCGCGGCCGGCACATGCGGGTTCAGGCGCTGCACGGCCGCGCGCAGCCGGTCGGCGAGGATCGCCTCGCGCTTGTCGGCGCGGCCCGAGCCGTCGTTTGGGTCTTCGGGCTGCGCGGTGAAGCAGTTCAGCACGTTCCAGCCGCACAGGTGCTGCAGCCGCTGCAGCAGGGCCTGCTCGAGCTCGTCTTCGGAGATGAAGTTCGGCACCGGCGGTCCCTGCGTCTTGTGGGTCAGGTGGTCGCTTCGGCCTGCATGCTGGGCGGCAGGCGGATGTCGAGGTGGTCGACGCGGAGTTTGCCGGAGATCAGGCGGGGGAGGAGGGAGTCGCGAACTCGGCGCAATTGAGCATTGGCCAGCCTCAAAGATCGAGTTTGCGATGAGATGGGGTCATACAACTCATTGAAATGCCGGAGCACATGCTCGTCCTCGGGGACACGCAGCAGCATCCGATGAATGAAGTCCTTGTTGGCGTGAGGGATCGCTGAACCGGTGTTGTTCCAAACGACGACATCGTGCATTGCTCTCAGGTACTCGAACACCACGTTCCGGAAGACCGGGGCAGTCTTGACGAGAGCCGCCGTCGAACCGACCACGCCTGCTGTCGCGCGAAACACAGCTCCCGAGCGGGCGCCATCCATCAGCATCACAACATCGCCCTCCGCAGCCAACACATCCCTCCTTCTTGCGACTACCCATGCAGCGGCGTCGTTGCCATCCAGAACGTCAGCGGATAGGTAGGGCAGCGCACCGTCGGTCGGGCTTTGAAGTACGTCGTTCGGTGTTCTGCCTTTGGCGAACTCGCAGAGTTCATCGAAGCGTCTATCCGACCAGCCGGCAGCGCGAGCCCCGTTCTCGCGGCGAATCCGGCGCCGCACGAACCACTCGCGGTAGATCTCCTCGGCCATGGTCTCCAGCAGCGCGATGCGCCGCTGGTTGTTGGCAATCAGGTCGTCGTAGGCGGAGAGGATCGCGGCGATCTTGCGTTGCTCACGCGGCTCCGGGACGGGCGCTTCAACGCGATAGATTCGCTCCGGCGAGGTGTGGCGCACCTTGGCACCTGAGCAACTGTTTCGAATCTGCTCTCGGACTATCGGTGTGTTGAACAGGTAGTAGAGGAAGCGGCGGTCTGCCCGTACGGCATGCTCCCGAACCAAGCCAAGCCGCTGGTTGTGCAGATACCGGTCAGGCTCCGGAATCAAGGCGGCGCTACCCAGGAGCCCTTCGCCTTGCTCCGTCATCGCGACGATGAGGTCGTTGTGCTTGAGGACGTACCGCTCCGGAAAGGCACCGGTGTAGGACCGATCCTTTCCCGGCCGAGCACGGAATCCCCCCGCCTCGTGAAAGTTGCCAGGAGTGAGGACCACCAGCGCACCGTGCTCGGAGAAATGCTCCCCTTTGAATGCGAAGCCATGCTCGATTCGGAGAAGTTCACCGAGCCGCGCCACAGGCCAACTCACGCCGCAGCCTCGACGATCGCCGCGATGTTGACTCGAATCACCTCGGTCAGTTCGGCGGCTGCGGAATGCAGTTCGTCCAGTTCTTCGGACATTTCGGTCAAGCCTGCAACGAACTCCGCCTCCGTCTTCCCGTCCTCCTCGATCACGACCCCGACATAGCGCCCCGGGTTCAGCGACCAGTCCTGCTCCTCGATTTCGGCGGGGGTCGCCAGCTTACACAGCCCGGTCACGTCTTCGTAGGCCGCCTGCGGAAAACGCTGCTGCAGCCAGGCGACGTGATCGAAATAGCGCTCGGCCGTCTTCACCTCGTCGTGCAGCGCCTGCACCGCGTCCTTCACTGCCTTGGCCTGGCGGCTGCCGGTCGCGCGCCGTCCTGCTGCCTTGGCCGCTTCGGCGCGCCGCTTGTCGATGTTGCGGATGGCCTTGTCCAGCGCCTTCAGCGCGGCGTGCAGCGCGGCGAAGAAGGGCTCGAACTGGGCACGCAGCTCGCGCTGCGCGGCGTTCTTGGCGTCGAGCGTGGCGGCCTCGCTCGCCGCCGTGCAGGGCGGGTGCGCCGCGAAGTACGCCGCTTGCCGCGCCGCCAGCGGGTCGAGCGCCTGCCACTGCGCCTGCAACTGCGCCACCGCCTGCCGGCCGGCGGCCACGGTGGCGGCGTCGGCGGGCGCTGCCGGGTCGTCGGCTTCAGCGGCCAGCACCGCCAGCAGCCGCTCGGCCAGCGCGGGGATGTGGGCGCGGTTCTCGGTCAGCCGCGCCAGGCCCTGCTGCAGGTGGCTGTCGACCAGCGCGGTGAATTCGTGGCGCCGGCCCTTGTGCAGGCGCGGGATGACCGCGAGGTTGGCGATCTGCTCGTCGCTCAGCTCGCGGTGTGCGCGGTCGACCTGTGTGAAGACGTTGCGCGCGTCGATGAAGAGCACGCGCTCGTCGGCCTTGGCGCAATCGAAGAACCACAGCGTCGCCGGCAGCGTGACGGTGTAGAACAGGTTCGACGGCAGCGTGAGCATGCCGTAGATCAGGTTGTGCCGCACCAGCGTGCGGCGGATGTCGGCCTCGGAGTGGCGCGCGTCGCTGGCCGAGTTGGCCATCACCAGCGCGGCGCGGCCGGCGGGCTTCAGCGACGTGGCGAACAGGTTGATCCACAGGTAGTTGGCGTTGGGCACGGTCTCGACCGCGGCCTCGCCACTGCCCTTGCCGGCCTTGCCGCCTTTGCCTGATGAGGGCTTGCTCTTGTTGCGCGGCACGCCGTAGGTGTTGAAGCGCCGGTCCTTCTCGACCGTACCCAGGCTCACGTCGTCGACGTTGAACGGCGGATTGGCGAGCACGTAGTCGAAGGCGCCGAAGCTTGCGAACGGGTCTTCGTAGTAGGCGTTGGCCTGCAGCACCTGGCCGCGCAGGCCGTTGACGGCCAGGTTCATCTTCGCCAGCTTCACCGTCTCCAGCGTCTTCTCGCTGCCGCAGACGTAGACGTCCAGGTCGGCGGCGGCGTCCGAGCGGTGGCGTTCGATGAACTGCGCCGACTGCACGAACATGCCGCCCGAGCCGCAGGCCGGATCGAACACCTTGCCGCCGTGCGGCTCGATCACCTCGACCATCAGCCGCACCACCGAGCGCGGGGTGAAGAACTCGCCGCCGCCCTGGCCTTCGCTGAGCGCGAAGTTGGCGAGGAAGTATTCGTAGATCTGGCCGAACACGTCGCCGGCGGCATCCAGCGGGATGTCGGAGAAGAGCTTGAGCAGCGCCTTGGGGATCGCCTTGTTCTGCGCGCTGCGGTTGAAGCGGTCGTATTCGAGCTGCGGCAGCACGCCTTGCAGCTCGGGCTTGCTGGCTTCGATGCTGGCCATCGCGGCGCGGATCGCCTTGGGGATGTTCTCCTGCTCGGGCAGGCCCAGCAGGTGGTCGTAGCGCGCCTCGGGTGCGAGCGCGAAGCCGCAGCGTTCGATGGCGATGTCGTGCAGGCTGCGTTCGCGGCGCGTGCCTTTGAGCTTGTCGTATTCGGCGAGGATCGCGGCCTCGTGCTGGCGGTACTTGTTGTCGGCGAACTTCAGGAAGATCAGGCCGAGCACCGGCGTCGAGTACTCGCTGGCCTTCAGGTCGGAGTTGGCGCGCAGCTTGTCGGCAGCGGCCCAGAGATCGTCTTCGAGCTTCTTCAGTTGGTCGCGGGTCATGGGCGGGGATGGTAGCGGCGCCCCTGGCGCGAGCACTTCATGGCCGAGCGGCGCTCGCAGCTGCGCATGCTCGGACCGCGGACCCTGGGCCCGGATCAAACGAAGCGGAACGAGACCGCCCCCAGCGGCCCGTAGTCGGCATGCAGCGTGTCGCCGGCCACCGCGGTGGTGGGGCGCGTGAACGAGCCGCACAGCATGACCTCGCCGGCGTTGAGCTGCTCGCCGAAGGGCGCGATCTTGTTGGCCAGCCAGGCGACGCCGTGGCCCGGGTGGTTCAGCACCGCGGCGGCCAGGCCGGTCTCTTCGATCACGCCGTTCTTGAACAGCATCGCGCCGGCCCAGCGCAGGTCGATGTCGTGCGGCCGCACCGGGCGGCCGCCGAGCACGATGCCGGCGTTGGCGGCGAAGTCGCTGATCGTATCGAAGACCTTGCGCGGCACTGAAGTGTCGCGGTCGAACTGCTCGATGCGCGCGTCGATGATCTCCAGCGCCGGGCTCACCCACTCGGTGGCGGCGAGCACGTCAAACAGCGTCACGCCCGGGCCCTTCAAGGGCTTGCCCAGGATGAAGGCCAGCTCGACCTCGATGCGCGGCGCGATGAAGCGGCTGATGGGGATGTCGCCGCCGCTGGCGAAGAACATGTCGTCCATCAGCGGCGCGAAGTCGGGCTCGGTGATCTGGCTGGCCTGCTGCATGGCGCGCGACGTGAGCCCGATCTTGCGGCCCTTGATCGTGCGCCCGTCGGCCACTTCCAGCGCCACCCAGGCGCGCTGGATCGCGTAGCCGTCTTCGATGGTCATGCCCGGGTGCTGCTGGGAGAAGTGGCGCAGCTGCACGCGCTGCTTGCGTGCGTCGTAGAGCTGGCGCGCCAGCGCGGCGATGGTCTGGGCGTCGAGGGTGGTGCTCATTTCTTGGCGAACAGCGGATGCAGGTTGCCGAGCTTGGCGTCGAAAACCTCGGGGCCTTCGTCCACCTGCAGCGTCAGGCCGACCGGGCGCTCGGCCAGCACCGGCGCCATCTGCTCGCGCACCACCGCGGCCAGCGCTTCGCCCACCGCCTGGTGCACGGCGGGGCTGCGGCCGCGCGCCATGCGCAGGTTGAAGTACATGAAGGCATGGTCGCCACTGCCGTCGGTGACCGCGTGGTGGTCGCTGCGAAAGGCCAGCACGCGCGTGCCACCGGTCGGGAAGACCTGCTTGCCGGCCTCGTCGCGCACGCCCAGCATCGCGTCGGCCAGGCCGCGGCACAGCCGGTCCATGTCGCAGGCCGCGTCGAGCTGCGGCGTGTACAGCATCACCAGGTGCGGCATGGCGCTGACCTCACAGCCGGGTGGCGACGCTGGTGTAGCCGTCGGCCGCCGAGGCTACCGCCTTGGGTACCGCGCGGCCGTCCTGCGGCGTCACCGGGAACACGACGTTGATCTGGCCGGTGCCGCTGGCGCCGAAGTAGGGCGTGACGATCTCCGCCGGCGCGTCATAGGCGCTCCAGCCGAGCGCGCCGAGCAGCATCGCGGTGTCGTGCATGAAGCCTTCGCCGTGGCCCTTGGGCGCGTACTCGGGCAGCATCTCGCAGAAGTCCTTCCACTCGCCGGCCTTCCACATGCGGATCACTTCCTGGTCCAGGTGTTCGAGGAAGGGGCTCCAGATCTTGAACGCGTATTCCGGTGCCAGGCCGTTCTGCGCGAAGCGATGGCTCAAGCTGCCGCTGGCCAGGATGGCGACGTTGCCGTCGTAGTGATCTTCGACCGCCTTGCGGATCGCCCAGCCCAGCCGCGCGCTGTCGTTCAGGTAGTGCACGGTGCACATCGCCGACACCGACACCACCTTGAAGCGCTGGTCGGTGTTCATGTAGCGCATCGGCACCAGCGTGCCGTATTCGGGGTCGAGCGTGGTCGCGTCGTGCGCCAGCGCTTCGATGCCCATCTCGTTGGCGGTGCGCGCCAGCAGGTTGCCCAGGCCCGGGTTGCCCGGGAACTCGAAGGGCATGTTGCTGATGAAGTGCGGCAGCTCGTTGCTGGTGTAGGTGCCCTTGAAGTGCGGCGCGCAATTGATGTGGTAGCTGGCGTTGACCAGCCAGTGCGTGTCAAACACGACGATGGTGTCCACGCCCAGCTCGCGGCAGCGCCGGCCGATCTCGATGTGGCCGTCGATCGCGTCCTGCCGCGTGCCCTGGCGCGGGCCGGGCAGTTCGCTGAGGTACATGCTGGGCACGTGGGTGATCTTGGCGGCGAGTGCGAGTTTGCCCATGGCGGTCTCCGGTTCGGTGGGGTCAATCCAGCGTGATGCGCGCGGCGCTGATGATGCGTTCGTACTTGTCGATCTCGCCGCCGATGAACAGCGAGAAGTTCGCCGGCGTGCCGGGCAGCGCGACGATGCCGCCGGCTTCGAAGGCCTGCGCCACGGTGGGCGACTTCAACGCGGCGTTGATCTGCTCGTTCAGCCGCTGCACCACCGCGTCGGGCGTGGCGCGCGGCGCGAGCACGCCGTTCCATGAGTTGGATTCGATGGCGATGCCCTGCTCGGCCAGCGTCGGGATGTCGGGCGCGAACACCGAGCGCTGCAGCGTCGCCATGCCCAGCGCCACCAGCTTGCCGCTGCGCACGTGGGCGCGGAACTCCGGCCAGTTGCCGAACATCACGGTGACCTGGCCACCGAGCAGATCCTGCAGTGCCGGCGCCTGGCCCTTGTAGGGCACGTGGATCAGCTTGATGTGGGTTGCGGCCTTCAGCATTTCGCCCGACAGGTGCGCCGAAGTGCCGTTGCCGAAGGACGCATAGCTGAGCTTGCCGGGCTGCTTGCGCGCGGCGGCCACCAGGTCGGCCAGCGAGCGCAGCCCGCTGCCCGGGTAGGTGGCCAGCACGTGCTCCGACAGGCCCATCAGGGCCACCGGGCGCAGGTCGCGCCGCGCGTCGTAGGGCAGGTGGCGCACCAGCGATTCGTTGGCGGCAAAGCTGTTGGCCACCGTCACCAGCGTGTAGCCATCGGGCGCGGCCTTGGCCACGCTGCCCACGCCGATCACCGTGCCGGCGCCGGGTTTGTTCTCCACCAGCACCGGCTGGCCCAGCGTCTTGGCCAGTTCGGTGGCGACCAGCCGGCTGACCGTGTCGGTGGTGCCGCCGGGCGGAAAGGGCACGATCAACTGCACCGGCTTGCTCGGCCAAGCTTGCGCCGGCGCCAGACGCGCGACGCTCAGCAGGGCCGCGCCTTGAAGCCATCGACGACGTTGCATGTTCAACCCACCCCTTCAAGCGGCGCGCCGCGCCGAGACATCTACCGGCTGCGTTCGGCGCCGGCGGCCGCTGCAACCCGGCCCATCATCAACCGCCTGCGAGCTTCACCGCGTGCCGCGCGGCGGTGTCGACCTGCAGCGCGAACACGTCGGGCCGCGCGTAGTGGCCGACCACGTCGAAATCCATCTTGCCCATCGGCACCAGCGACAGGTCGAGCTCGGCCGTGAGCAGTGCGTCTTCGTCGTAGACCGGGCCGGCAAGCACCTTGCCCAGCGGGTCGATGATGACGCTGCCGCCGCGCATCAGCACCGCGTCGGGGGCATCGCTCAGGCGGTTGTTCATCTGCTCGGCGGGGAACTGCTGGCGCCGCAGATGCTGGCAGGCCGACAGCACGAAGCAGCGGCCCTCGAGCGCGATATGCTGCATCGTCGATTGCCAGCTCGGCCGGTCGTCGGCGGTGGGCGCGCAGTACAGCGCCACCTGCTGCTGGTACATCGCCATGCGCAGCATCGGCATGTAGTTCTCCCAGCAGATCACCGCGCCGAGCTTGCCCCACGGCGTGTCGACTGCGCTCAAGGTGGAGCCGTCGCCGAAGCCCCAGACCAGCCGCTCGAGCGCGGTGGGCATCAGCTTGCGGTGCTTGCCCAGGATTTGGCCCTGCGGCCCCAGGTACACCGCGGTGCAGTACAGCGTGCCGCCGTCGCGCTCGATGATGCCCACCACCACGTGCATGCGCTGCGCGCCGGCCTGCTTGGCCAGCGCCGCGACCTCGGGGCCGTCAACGCTGACCGCCGCGTCGTGGTAGAGCTTGAACTCGGCGCGCCCTTGCGGCGTGCGCCCGCCCAGATAGATGTGAAAGTCGGCGCCCTTCGGATAGCCGCCGATGAACGCTTCGGGGAACACCAGCAGCTGCGCGCCGCTGGCCGCCGCGTCGCGCATCAAGTCAAGCGCGCGCTGCACCGTGGCCGGGGTGTCCAGCAGCACGGTCGAGGTCTGCGCGACCGCGCCGATGAGTTTGGTGGTATCCATCGGCCTCAACCCCCCCAGTGTGGAATGTGGTGCGAACCCAGCGACACCGCCACGTTCTTCGGCTCGAGGAACACCTCGTAGCTCCAGGTGCCGCCTTCGCGCCCGGTGCCTGATGCTTTGGTGCCGCCGAAGGGCTGGCGCAGGTCGCGCACGTTCTGGCTGTTGACGAAGCACATGCCGGCTTCGATGGCCGCGGCCACGCGGTGCGCGCGGCCGATGTCCTGGCTCCAGACGTAGCTGGACAGGCCGTACTCGATGTCGTTGCCCTGCGCGATCGCATCGGCCTCGTCGTCGAAGGCGATCAGGCAGGCCACCGGGCCGAAGATTTCTTCCTGCGCGATGCGCATCGAGTTCTTCACGTCGGCGAAGACGGTGGGCTTGACGAAGTTGCCGCTGCGCAGCGCCGCCGGCAGCTCGGGGGCGTCCAGCCCGCCGGTGAGCAGCGTCGCGCCTTCCTTGGGGCCGAGCTCGATGTAGCTGCGCACCTTGGCCAGGTGCTGCGGGCTGATCATCGGGCCGATGATGGTCTTGTCGTCCATCGGGTCGCCGACCGCGATGCGCTTGGCGCGCGCGGCGAAGGCTTCGGCGAAGCGCGCGTAGATCGAGCGCTGCACCAGGATGCGGCTGCCCGCGGTGCAGCGCTCGCCGTTGTTGCTGAAGATCATGAACAGCGCCGCATCGAGCGCGCGCTCGAAGTCGGCGTCGTCGAAGATGACGAACGGGCTTTTCCCCCCCAGCTCCATGCTGAACTTCTTCAGCCCGGCGTTCTTCACGATGCGCTGGCCGGTGGCGGTGGAGCCGGTGAAGGAGATCGCACGCACGTCGGGGTGGCCGCACAGCGGCTCGCCGGTGTCCTTGCCAAAACCGTGCACGATGTTGAGCACGCCCTTGGGCAGCCCGGCCTCGGTGGCCAGTTCGCCGAAGCGGCTGATCGACAGCGGCGACAGCTCGCTCATCTTCAGCACCGCGGTGTTGCCGAAGGCCAGGCAGGGCGCGATCTTCCAGGTGCCGGTCATGAAGGGCACGTTCCACGGGCTGATCAGCGCGCACACGCCCACTGGGTGGAACAGCGTGTAGTTCAGGTGCGTGGGCGTCGGGTAGGTGTGGCCGTCCACCCGCGTGCACATCTCGGCGAAGTAGTGGAAGTTGTCGGCCGCGCGCGGCACCAGCTGCTTGCCGGTCTGGTGGATGGTCTGGCCGGTGTCGCCGGTCTCGATGGCGGCGATCTCGGCCACGTGTTTCGTGATCAGCTCGCCCAAGCGGTGCATCATCTTCGCGCGTTCGGCCGCCGGGGTCGCCGCCCACTCCGGGAAGGCCGCCTTCGCTGCCGCCACTGCGGCATGGACCTCGGCCTCGCCACCGGCCGCGACCTCGGCCAGCACCTGCTGGTTCGCCGGGTTGACGGTGGGGAAGTAGTCGCTGCCGGCGACGGCGCGGCCGTCGATCAGGTGCTCGATGCGCATGCCCGCTCCTTGGGGTTCAGATGCCGAAGGCGTCGTCGCCGACCAGCGTGTTGACCAGCCGCCCGATGCCGTCGACCTCGCACACCACCTCGTCGCCGACATCGACGTTGACCACGCCCTCGGGCGTGCCGGTGAGGATGATGTCGCCGGACGACAGTGTCATGAAGCTGCTCAGGTATTCGATCAGCGTCGGGATATCGTTGATCAGGTCGCGGGTATTGCCCTGCTGCTTCAACTCGCCGTTGACCCAGGTGCGCAGGCCGAGCGCGTGCGGGTCGGCGACGTCGGCGGCGTCGACCAGCCACGGGCCGAGCGCGGTGCAGCCGTCGCGGTTCTTCACCCGCAGGTTGGGGCGGTACCAGTTTTCCAGGTAGTCGCGGATCGCGTAGTCGTTGGCCACGGTGTAGCCGGCCACGTGCGCCATCGCGTCGGCCGCGCGCACCTGCCTTGCGCTGCGGCCGATGACCACGCCGAGTTCGCACTCGTAGTGCATGAACGCCGCGTCGGCCGGGCGGCGCGTGAGGCCGCGATGGCCGACCAGCGCATTCGGCCCCTTGAGGAAGGCCAGCGGCTCGTCCTTGGCGCCGATCGTCAGCTCCTTGGCCAGCTCCTTCGCGTGGTCGGCGTAGTTGATGCCCAGCGCGATGATCGTGCCGGGCTGCAGCGGCGGCAGCCACACCACCTGGTCTTCGGCAAGCACGCGCCCGTCGTTCAGGCGCACGCCGCCCGGCGCGGCGGTGGCGTGGTGCACCGCGCCGGCATAGGCCACCCGTGCGTGCTTCATGCGGCTTGCTCCGCCACCAAGGGGTTCTCCAGCGCGCCGATGCCGTCGATCTCGATGCGCACGCGCTGGCCGGCCCGCGCGCGCGGTGCACCGGCGGCCACGCCGAGCATCAGCACGTCGCCTGCGGCCAGCGTCATGAAGGCGCTGACCTCGGCAATCAGCCGCGCCACCGGCCGCAGCATGCCGGCGGTGCGCGTTTGTTGCACGCTGCGGCCGTCGATCGCGACGCGCACGGCCAGCGCATCGGGGTCGGCCACCTGCTGCGCGCCGACCAGCCACGGGCCGATCGGCAGAAAGCCGTCGCGGCACTTGAAGCGCAGCGACGGGCGGTAGAACGATTCGTGCGGCACGCTCAGGTCGTTGCACACGGTGTAGCCGGCGACGCAGGCCAGCGCATCGGCCTCGGCCACGCGGCAGGCGTCGCGGCCGAAGACGATGCCCAGCGTGGCGCCGACTTCGACTTCATCGACCCCGGCCGGCACGACCACCGCGTCGCCGTGGCCGGCGAAGGTGTTGCGCGGCTTGATGTACAGCACCGGCGCCTTTGGCGGCGCCTTGTACGGCGGCTGGTGCACCGCGTCGCCCAGCGCGGCCAGCGCTGCGCGGTGGTTGAGCAGCGTGCCGTACACGGTGCCCAGCGCCAGCGCATCGTGCAGGCCGGGCCCAGGAGGCAGGGCGAAGGATGCGCGCGGGGTGATCGAGTTCACTAACATGTGTGTGATTAAAGCACCCGATCCGGCCCGCTGTCAACGCTGCGCCGGCGCGGCTCGCGGGTATAGTGGCCGGCGATCACTCACATCGAAGCAAACGCGCTGCGCCGCATGCCCGACGCCCCGAGCCGCCGCAATCTCGCGCTGCTGCTGCTGCGCGCACGCGAAGGCGTGATGGCGCACTTTCGCGCCATCCTGACGCAGCACGGCTTGACCGAGCAGCAGTGGCGCGTGCTGCGCGCGCTGCTCGACGCGTCGCCGCTCGAGCCGCGCCAGATCTGCCAGCGCTGCCAGCTGCTCAGCGCCAGCGCCACCGGCGTGCTGGCGCGCATGGAAGAGCTGGGCCTGGTGCGGCGCGAACGCATGGCCGACGACCAGCGCCGCGTGTGGGTGTCGATCACGCCCAAGGCGCGCGCGTTGGCGCGGCGCATCGCGCCGCTGGTCGACGCGCAGTACGCCGAGCTTGAACAGCGCATCGGTCCGGCGCTGCTGGCCGAGGTCTACGACACGCTGGACCGCTTGCTGCTGCGCCTGGACGCGCCGGCGCGCTGAGCACCTCCGCGCCGGCCCGGGTTGATTCGTCAGCACCGCGGCGGCCTGACCGGGCTGCGTCGCGGCCGTGCCGGCTCGCCGCTGCGTTACCCCGCGCCGCGCCCGCCGCTCAACCGCGCGCCGCGCTGTTGCGCAGCACCGAGTGGCGTTTGCCGTAGCTGAAGTACACCACCAGGCCGATCGCCAGCCAGATGATCAGCCGCAACCAGGTGTCCAGCGGCAGCCCGGCCATCAACAACAGGCAGGACAGCACCCCGGCGATCGGCACGAAGGGCACGCCCGGCGTGCGAAACGGCCGTGCCACGTCGGCGTCGCTGCGCCGCAGGTACAGCACCGCACTGCACACCATGACGAAGGCGAACAGCGTGCCGATGCTGACCATCTCGCCCAGGATGCCGATCGGCGTCAGCGCGGCCACCACCGCGACGGCCGCACCGACCATCATCAGGCTGCGGTGCGGCGTGCCCAGCCGGGGATGCACGGTGCCGAACAGCGGCGGCAGCAGCCCATCCTTGGAGATGCTGAAGAAGATGCGGCTCTGGCCGTACAGCAGCACCAAGATCACCGTGGTCAGCCCGGCGATCGCGCCCAGCTTGATCAGCACCGAGAACCAGGTCACGCCGATCACGTTGACCGCCACCGCGATCGGGTCGGCGACGTCGAGTTGTTTGTAGGGCACCAGCCCGGTGACCACCGCGGCGACGATCACGTACAGGATCGTGCACACCACGAGCGAGCCGAGAATGCCGACCGGCATGTCGCGCTGGCAGTTCTTGGCCTCGCGCGCCGCGCACGACACCACGTCGAAACCGATGTAGGCAAAGAACACCACCGACGCGCCGCGCAGCACGCCGCTCCAGCCGAAGTGGCCGAACTGGCCGGTGTTCTCGGGGATGAACGGCACCCAGTTCGCCTTGTCGACCAGCGAGATGCCCGCGGCGATGAAGGCCAGCACCACCGTGAGCTTGATCGCGACCATGATGTTGTTCATGCGCGCCGACTCCTTGGTGCCCATCACCAGCATCCAGGTCAGCAGCAGCACGATCAAGGCCGCGGGCAGGTTGACCACGCCGTGGACCACCGTGCCGTCGGCCAGCTTGCCCGCGACGGTGCCCGGCGCGGCCGCCAGCGTCGGCGGAAAGTGGATGCCGACGTTCTCGAGCAGGCTCACCACGTAGCCCGACCAGCCCACCGCCACGGTGGCCGCGCCCATCGCGTACTCCAGGATCAGGTCCCAGCCGATGATCCAGGCGAAGAACTCGCCCAGCGTGGCGTAGGTGTAGCTGTAGCTGCTGCCCGACACCGGCAGCAGCGCCGCCAGCTCGGCGTAGCACAGGCCGACGAAGGCGCAGGCGACCGCGGCAAGCACGAACGACAGCATGATGCCGGGGCCGGCGTACTGGGCCGCGGCGGTACCGGTGAGCACGAAGATGCCGGCGCCGATGATCGCGCCCACCCCGAGCGCGATGATGCTGAACGGGCCGAGCGTGCGCGTCAGCGGGTGGCCCTCGGCCTCGCCGATGATCTGGGCGATCGACTTGCGCATCCTCCATCCTGCTGCGGCCATGGCGCGGATCCTTTCGTCGAGTTGTCGAGGCCATCCAATGCCGCCCGAGTTCCCCGGCGGCCGGGGCCGACCGACTCCCGACTCCCGGCTCGCGCAGCGGCAATGCCGCTGCCGGGCGGCCCGGCACCGACGGGAGCTCAATCAACACGATCGCGGCGCTGGCCACATGTTGCTCCAAGGCGGCGCGATGCGTAAGCAGCGGCGCCGTTTTTTTGAGGCGGCCTCGATCGCCTGTTGCCGCCAGGGTGGGAGTGTGATAGCGGGCCGCGATCCGGCCGCAATGCGCCGCGAGCAGCTCTCGACGGCCCGAGGCTCGACGTCGATCGCGCACAGGCCGGCCGGCGCGCCGCGCGCCGCCGTGGCGGTTGGCGGCGGGGTCCCTGCGGCTGACCGCGATCAGCGCGTCAGGCGCAAAGGATCGACACCGCCTTGGTGTTGAGGTAGGCCTCCAGCGCCTCGCTGCCGCCTTCGGAGCCGTAGCCCGAATCCTTGATGCCGCCAAAGGGCATCTCCACCCACGGCAGCGCCGGCTGGTTGATCCACAGCAGCCCCAGCTCCAGCCGCTGCGACAGCAGCTGCGCGTTCTTCAGCGAGCGCGTGTAGGCGTAGCCGGCCAGGCCGTAGGGCAGCCGGTTGGCTTCGGCGATCGCGTCTTCGAGCCGGTCGAAACCGCGGATCGCCGCCACCGGGCCGAAGGGTTCCTGGTTGAACACCGCCGCGCTCAGCGGCACTTCGTCGAGCACGGTCGGGGCGAAGAAGTTGCCGCTGGCGCCGATGCGCTCGCCGCCGCTGAGCAACTGCGCGCCGTGCTGGCGCGCGTCGTCGACGAACTGCGCGATCGCGGCCACGCGCCGCTCGTTGGCCAGCGGGCCCATCGCGGTGCCTTCGGCCAGCCCGTCGCCGACCTTCAGCGACTGCGCGTGCTTGGCCAGCTTCGTCGCGAAGGCCTCGCGGATGCTGTTGTGCACCAAGAAGCGCGTCGGCGCGATGCAGATCTGCCCGGCGTTGCGGAACTTGGCGGCGCCCGCGCACTTGATCGCCAGGTCCAGCGACGCGTCCTCGGCCACGATCACCGGCGCGTGGCCGCCGAGTTCCATCGTCGCGCGCTTCATGTGCGCGCCGGCCAGCGCGGCGAGCTGCTTGCCCACCGCGGTCGAGCCGGTGAAGGTGATCTTGGCGATCACCGGGTGCGGGATCAGGTAGGCCGAGATCTCGGCCGGGTTGCCGTACAGCAGGCCGACCACGCCGGCCGGCAGCCCGGCATCGGTGAAGGCCTGGATCAGCGCGGCCGGCGAGGCCGGGGTTTCCTCGGGCGCCTTGACGATCATCGAGCAGCCGCTGGCCAGCGCCGCCGACAGCTTGCGCACCACCTGGTTGATCGGGAAGTTCCACGGCGTGAACGCCGCCACCGGCCCGACCGGAAACTTCAGCACCTGCTGCTGCACCGCCAGCGAGCGCGACGGCACGATGCGCCCGTACACGCGGCGGCCTTCTTCGGCGAACCACTCGATGATCTCGGCCGCGATCGCGGCTTCGGCCTTGGCTTCGGCCAACGGCTTGCCTTGCTCTTGCGTCATCAGCGCGCCGATGTCGGCCGCGCGTTCGCGCATCAGTGCGGCGGCGCGGCGCATCACCGCGCTGCGCTCGACCGCGGGCGTGTCGCGCCACAGCTCGAAGCCGCGCTGCGCCGCGGCCAGCGCGCGGTCCAGGTCGGCAGTGCCGGCATGGGCGACGCGGCCGATGATCTGGCCGCTGGCCGGGTTGTGCACCGGCAGCGTGCGCCCGCCGGCGGCGTCGCACCACTGGCCGTCGATGAAGAGCAAGGTGTCGCGGTAGCTCATGACAAGACCTCGGTCGAGCGATCGGGTGCGCGCACGATACGCCGCCGCACCGCGCCGCGCGCGCGGCGCGGGCTTACTTCATCATCCAGCGCGCACTGGCCGCTTCGACCACCGCCGGCAACGGCGTGCCGCCGGCTTGCTGCGCGCGCAGCCAGGTGGCGTCGTTGCCGTCGAACAGCGAGTCGCGGATCTGGTGGTTGGCGTCCAGCGAGCGCAGGTCCAGCGCATGCTCGGCCACGCGTGCCAGCGTGCGGATGATGTCGTCGCGGATCTTGTGCCGGGTGTGCGTCTTCGGGTCGACGATCTCGCCGTCCAGGCCGAAACGGCAGGCCTGGAAGCGGTTGTAGGTGTAGACCAGATAGTCGTCCTCGGACGGCTCGAACGGGCGCTCTTCGCGCAGGTGGCGGCACAGGCTTTGCAAGTAGCACGCCAGCGCCGCGGCCTTGTCCACCGACAGCGGCGTGTCGCACACGCGCAGCTCGATCGTGCCGTACTCGGGCTTGGGCCGGATGTCCCAGTAGAAGTCCTTCATCGACTGCACCACCCCGGTGCTGGCCATCTTCTCGAAGAACTCGCCGAAGGCCTCCCAGGTCAGCACGAAGGGCGCGCGCCCCGACAGCGGAAACGCGAACACCGAGTTCAGCCGCGCCGAATGAAAGCCGGTGTCCACGCCCTGCACGAAGGGCGACGACGCGCTCAGCGCGATGAAGTGCGGCACGTAGCGCGACAGCGCGTGCAGCAGCCACAGCGCCTCGTCGCCGTGCGGCACGCCGATGTGCACGTGCTGGCCGAACACGGTGAACTGCTTGGCCAGGTAGCCGTAGAGCTCGCTGATGTAGCGGAAGCGCTCGGTCGGGAAGATCTGCTGCTGGCTCCAGTGCTGGAACGCGTGCGTGCCGCCGCCGCCGATGGCGATGTTCAGCCGCCGCGCGGCGCGCGACAGCTGGCGGCACAGGTCGTGCAGCTCGTCGCGCAGCGACGCGTGCTCGCGCTGGATCGAGGTGCCGATCTCGATCATGCTGCGCGTGATCTCGGGTTTGACGTCCCACGCGCCGGGGTGCTTGTCCAGCGCGCGCAGCAGGTCTTGCGCGCGCGGCGCGAGGTCCAGATCGAGCGTGTCCAGCAGCTGCAGTTCGAGCTCGACGCCCATCGTCAGCGGCTCGGATACGGTGAAGGCTTCAAGCGGCATGTGCGGTGTCCTCCTCGCATTCGCCGGCCACGCGGCGAAGGGCCAGTTGCAGCCACAGCGGGCCGCTCAACTGCATCGCCGCGGTGGCCACCAGCATCGCCTGCATCACCGGCGCGGCCATGCCGGGCAGCTGCGAGCTCCATTGGAAGTCGTTGGCCACCAGCAGCACCGCCAGGCTGCTCATCGGCTGCAGCGCCAGCGTCAGGCCCAGTGCCTGGCGCCAGCTCAGGCCGCTGGGCCGCGCCAGCAGCGCCACGCCGATACCCTTGCCGACAAAGCGTGCGGCGATCAACGCCAGCACCCACGGCCAGACCTGGCGCAGCCCGTCCACGCTGATCAGCACCCCCAGGCTGATGAACAGCAGCACGGTCAAGGCGGCCCCGGCGCTGCCCATCGACGGTTCGACGCTGAGCCGGTGACCCATCAGCGCGCGCGCGGTCATGCCGGCCACCAGCAAGGTCAGCAGCGGCGACAAACCCCAGTTCGATGCCAGCGTGGCGGCCAGCAGCACCAGCGCAATGTGCAGCACCGGCGCGCTCGAGCGCTGGTTGGAAAAGCGCGCGGCGCGGTCGAGGATCCAGCCGCAGAGCAAGCCCAGCAGGAACGAGCCGCACACCACGTACAGCGCGCTGGCAATCCAGCTCAGCGCGTCGCCATCGCCCTGTCCGGTCAAGGCCAGCAGCGGCCACAGCTTGAGCGCCAGCATCGCCAGCAGGCTGTTGATCGCGCACATCATCAGCAGCCGCTCGCCGACCTGGCCGCGCGGGCGCAACTCGTGCACCGAAGCCATCGTGATCACCGGCGAGGTCGATGCCGCCACCGTCGCCGCCAGCAGCGCCGACACCGTCGGCGCGCCCAGCCAGATCAGCGCCGCGGCCACGGCCACCGCGGCGCACAGCCCTTCGAGCACGCAACTGGCGGCAAACCAGCCGTTGTCGAGCAGCCAGCGCGGGCGCAAGCGGCTGCCCAGCTCGAACACCAGCGCCGCGATGGCCAGGTCGACGATCGGCTTCCAGGTGTCCAGGTCGGTCGGCTGCAGCAGCCCCAGCCCCATCGGGCTGGCCAGCACGCCCACCAGCATGTAGCCGGCCAGCCGCGGCAGTTTCAAGCTGCGGTACATCGCGCTGGCGGCGACCACCGCCAGCAGCATGACCACGGCCAGGCCGAGCACCGGGTCGACCTCGGGCAGGCGGATCCAGTCGAGCAAAGGGGGCTCGGGCAAAATGTCGGGCGTGCCGGTCGGCGTCATGGCGGCGGCGTCCTCGCTTGTAGGCGGCGCGCAGCGCGCTGCGACACCTGGGTTGCGACAGCAGGCCGGTGCGCGGGTGACGCGATGGCCCATCCCGGCGTGATCGATCGCGCAAGGCGGTGGGGGCTTGTGCCGCGCCACCGCGGCACGCACCCGCCGGGGCTTGAAAGAGCGTGCAGGGTACCCCAAATGCCCGATCGGCTTCGCGCACTGCGCCCGGCCTGTCGTTTCGTCACCGAACCCCTGTCTTTCCTGAGATGAACAAACAAACCCTTTCGTTCCAGGCCGAGGTCAAGCAGATCCTGCACCTGGTGACCCATTCGCTGTACTCGAACAAGGAGATCTTCCTGCGCGAGCTGGTGTCCAACGCCTCCGACGCCTGCGACAAGCTGCGCTTCGAGGCGCTGGACCACAGCGCACTGTGGGAGGACGCGCCTAACCTGGAAGTGCGCGTGTTCTTCGACAAGGACGCCAAGACGCTGACCATCCGCGACAACGGCATCGGCATGAGCGCTGAAGAAGCCGTCGCGCACCTGGGCACCATCGCCAAGAGCGGCACGCGCGAGTTCCTGGCGCAGCTCGAGGGCGAGAAGAAGAAGGACGCCAACCTGATCGGCCAGTTCGGCGTCGGTTTCTATTCGGGCTTCATCGTCGCCGACCGCATCACCGTGCTGTCGCGCCGCGCCGGGGCTTCAGCCGCAGAAGGCGTGCGCTGGAGCAGCGACGGCAGCGGCGAGTTCGAGGTCGAGGCAACGACCAAGGCCGAGCGCGGCACCGACGTCATCCTGCACCTGCGCGAGGGCGAGGAGGAGTTCCTCTCGACCTGGCGGCTGAAGTCGATCATCGCCAAGTACTCCGACCACATCTCGCTGCCGATCCTGATGAGGAAGGAGGAGTGGGACAGCGACAAGAAGGAGCAGCTGCTCAAGGACGAGTGGGAGACGGTGAACAAGGCCGCGGCGCTGTGGACGCGCGCCAAGAGCGACATCACCGACGCCGAGTACCAGGAGTTCTACAAGCAGATCTCCTACGACAGCGCCGCGCCGCTGGCCTACACGCACAACCGCGTCGAGGGCCGCACCGAATACACGCAGCTGCTGTACCTGCCGGGCAAGGCGCCGTTCGACCTGTGGAACCGCGACAAGCGCGGCGGCGTCAAGCTGTACGTCAAGCGCGTGTTCATCATGGACGACGCCGAGGCGCTGATGCCGGTGTACCTGCGCTTCGTCAAGGGCGTGATCGACTCGGCCGACCTGCCGCTGAACGTCAGCCGCGAGCTGCTGCAGGAAAGCCGCGACGTCAAGGCGATCCGCGAAGGCTCGACCAGGCGTGTGCTGTCGATGCTGGAGTCGCTGGCCGACAGCGAGGACGCGGCCGAACGCGACAAGTACGCGGCCTTCTGGGCCGACTTCGGCGCGGTGCTGAAGGAAGGCATCGGCGAGGACCACGCCAACCAGGAGCGGCTGGCCAAGCTGCTGCGCTTTGCCAGCACGCACGCCGACAGCGGGGTCTCGTTCGCCGACTACGCCAAGCGCATGAAGGAAGGCCAGGAGGCGATCTACTACATCACCGCCGACAACCTGGCCACCGCCAAGAGCAGCCCGCAGCTCGAGATCTTCCGCAAGAAGGGCATCGAGGTGCTGCTGCTGGCCGACCGCGTCGACGAATGGATGCTGTCGCACCTGTACGAGTTCGAAGGCCATGCGCTGCAAAGCGTGGCCAAGGGCGCGTTCGACCTGGGCAAGCTGCAGGACGAGGAAGAGAAGAAGAAGGCCGATGAAGCGGCCGAAGCCTTCAAGCCGGTGCTGCAGAGGCTGAAGACCGCGCTGAAGGACCGCGCCAAGGACGTGCGCGTGACGACAAGGCTGGTGGAGTCGCCGGCCTGCATCGTGGTCGAAGAAGGCGACATGAGCGGCCACCTGGCGCGGCTGCTGAAGCAGGCCGGGCAGGACGCACCGAAGACGCTGCCGACGCTGGAGGTCAACGCCGAGCACGCGCTGGTCAAGCGGCTGGAAAGCGATGCACGCTTCGACGACCTGGCGCAGATCCTGTTCGACCAGGCGCTGCTGGCCGAAGGCGGCCAGCTCGACGACCCGGCCGCGTACGTGCAGCGTGTGAACCGGCTGCTGGCGGCTTGAGGACCTAAAGACGTGCCTGCGCACGTCTCTACGCTGCACGCTGGCGAGGAGCTCCGCGACGAGCGGCCTGACGACCGGGCGCGGCGCTACAGCAGCGCCGCCAGGCTTGGCGTTTCGGCGGCCAGGCGCAGTTGCTCGCGCAGCTGCATCGTCTGCTGGCCCCAGTAGGCGGCGCTGCCGAAGTCGGGGAAGGCGGCCGGGAACGCCGGGTCGGACCAGCGCTGCGCGACCCAGGCGTTGTGGCGGATCATGCGCAGCAGCCGCAGCGGCTCGACCAGCGCGAGTTCGCGGCGGTCGAAGTCCCTGAACGGCGCATAGCCGCGCAGCAGCAGCCGCAACTGCCGCGCCATCGCTTCGGGCTCGCCCGACAGCAGCATCCACAGGTCCTGCGCCGCCGGGCCCATGCAGGCGTCGTCGAGGTCGACCACATGCGCGCCGGCATCGCGCCACAGCAGGTTGCCCGGGTGGCAGTCGCCGTGCAGGCGGATCAGCGTTGGCCGGTGAGCGGCCCAGGCGGCATCGATGCAGGCGATGGCCTGGGCGCAGGCGTCGGCCCAGCCGGGCAGCTGGCCGAAATCGACAAACCCGCCTTCGGCCAGCAGCGCGACCGCCGCGCGGGCGTCGCACGGCGCATCGAGCACATGGCGCTGCGCGAAGCTCTTGCGCGCACCCACCGCGTGCAGCCGGCCGATGAAACCGCCCAGGCGCAGCAGCACCTCGTCGTCTTCGAGCTCCGGCGCGCGCCCCGCGCGGCGCGGCGCGGCGGCGTAGCGGTGCAAGCCGCCGCTGCCGGCGCGCAATGCCAGCGTCGGCGGGCCACCAACGGGCAGCAGGCGCACGTCGTCGCGCGCGGCATCGATGACGAGCGGCGCCACCACCGGCACCTCGGCCGCGGCAAGTTCCAGCGCGAACGCATGCTCCTCGACGATCTGCGCGTCGCTCCAGCGAGCGCGCCGATAGAACTTGGCGACCACGGCCTGACCGTCTTCCAGCATGACCTGGAACACGCGGTTCTCGTAGGAATTGAGCTGCAGGATCCGGCCGTCGCCGCGCAGGCCGATGCACTCCAGCGCATCGAGCACCTGCGTTGGCGTCAGATCGGCATAGCTGGTGCTGGCGGTGCCCATGTGGCGATGCTAAGCGCGCGCCGCGGCGGCCGGCGGCTGCGCCAGCGCCGCAGTCGCCGCCGGTCGGGTCCGTGCGATGGTGGTCGTGCTCGCGGGTACGTCAGCCGGCGCCGTCAGGCGGCGTTTTCGCGGCGTCGCTGCGGGGCGCGCCGTCGGCACCGCGTGCGCTTGGCCGCTCGCTGCCGGTGCCATCGCGCAGGATGCGGCCGATGGCGGGGAACTCACTCTGGCCGTCAGCGCTGGAGTCAGCCGCGAAGAACGAATCCTGGAACAAGCCCGAGTCCTGCCATGGCGCCGGGCGTCGCGCCTGACGTTGGGCTGCCGGCGCCAACGACCGATCGCCGGCCCAGTCGTGCCCCGGTGCGGTCGTGCGCGGCGGTGGTGCGGCGGCGGGGTGTTGCGGCACAAGCAGTTGCAGTTCGGGGATCGACGGCAGGCGGTCCAGCGGGCAGCGCAGATAGCGCACACCGCAGGCACCGAGCACCGCCTGCTTGATCTGCCGCACCTGCGGCGAGCCACTGCGCTCGTTGTCCAGATCGACCGCCGCCAGCACGCGGCCGTTGGCGCTGCATATGGCGAAGGTCACGTCGATCGAGCCGAGCAGTTCGTACCAGTAGCGCACCCGACCCTGATCGGTGGGCTGCGAGAAGCGCACCAGCGGCAGTTTTGCCAGCACGATGTGCTGCGGCAGTGCCTCGCGCAGCTGGCGGTACATGCGTCGTTCGTCGGCACTGAACACCGGGCGCGCGCTCAGCGACTGCGCGTCGGGTAATGCCGCGGTGCGCGGCGGGCGCTTGCTCGACCACCACCACGCGACGATGCCGCCGGCTGTGGCAAGCGCCAGCAGGGCAAGGGTCAACGAAAGCAGTGGCGGCATGGCTTGGCTGTGCCCTGCCGGCGTGCATCGGGCGTGCCGTCGCGAGAGCGTGCCGAAGATGCTAGTGGCGGCGGCTGCGAGCCCCGTACCCGCAATTGCAGGGTTGCCGCCCACCTGGGGGAGGTGCGGCTGCGGCGTGATTACAAGTCGCCGGTGGCGTTGTTGCGGGGCTTGCTCGGCAGGGCGCCTTTGCCGGGTTCAAGCGCGCGGCGCTGCGCTCAGGGTGGCGTGCTTCAGCCGGTAATCGAGGTCGGCTGCGGTGTCTTCGACCAGTGCCTCGACCTTCGAAGCCAGGCTGGCCGGCGCCAACCGGATCCAGGCGCGCGACTCGGGTCCGTCGCGTTCGATACACGCGCCGGCGTTGCGCACGATGCGCATCATGGCGGTGTTCTCGGTCAGCGCGTGCACCAGCAACTGGTCGATGCCGCGGTTGCGCGCATGCAGCGCCGCATGGCCGAAGAGCCGGCCGCCGTAGCCGCGGCCGCGCGATGAATGCGCGACCGAGACGCCGAATTCCGCCGCCGGCGTCGGCTCGTCCAGGCAGGCCAGATGCGCGAGCGCGACGAGGCTGAGCCGGCGGTTGAAGATGCCGAACAGTTCGTCGCGCCCGAAGTCGAGCTGATCGACGTAGCTGGCGATCTGCGCGTCGCTGATCGCATGGCCGAAGCGCAGGTAGCGGTCGCGTTCGCCCAGCCGCAACAGGTGTTCGAGGATGCGGGCGCGGTGTCGGTCCTTCAGCAGGCGAATCGGAACCCAACGCGGGCCTGCGGCTGCCTCATCGCGGCCATCGCGCTTGCGCAGCGGATTCATGGGCAAGCTCCCGAAATAGGTAGAAACCCCGATCCTAGCGGATGAATCTAGAGTTCTTGCCCCACCCGCGGCGGCGGTGCGCGGCGGTGCGCTGGCCTGGCCATCGCCATCGCGTGTATACTGCCCGGCTTTCCCGACGACGGCGGGGTGCAAGCGTGCGAAGGCGACCGAGGTTGCCCTTGTGCGCGATCCGTCTGACCCGAGAGGCCGCCACGACAAGCAGCGGTGCCGAGGGCAGACCCGGGTGCGAACAGCCGTAGCAGGGTGTGCCGCGTGATGTCGGCGTACCGATTCTCCAGAAAGTCCCTCATGAAGACCTTCAGCGCCAAGCCGGCCGAAGTGAAGCACGAGTGGTACGTGATTGACGCCACCGACAAGGTGCTCGGACGTGTTGCCAGCGAAGTGGCACTCCGTTTGCGCGGCAAGCACAAGGCCATCTACACGCCTCACGTCGACACCGGCGACTTCATCGTCATCGTCAACGCCGACAAGATCCGCGTCACCGGCAACAAGGCCAGCGACAAGATGTACTACCGGCACTCGGGTTACCCGGGCGGCATCTACGCGACGTCGTTCAAGGACATGCAGGCGCGCCATCCCGGCCGTGCGATCCAGAAGGCGGTCAAGGGCATGCTGCCCAAGGGGCCGCTCGGCTACGCGATGATCAAGAAGCTCAAGGTCTACGCGGGCGCGACGCATCCGCACAGCGCCCAGCAACCCAAGACGCTCGAAATCTGAGGACACAAGCGATGATCGGTAACTGGAACTACGGCACCGGCCGGCGCAAATCTTCAGTGGCGCGGGTGTTCTTGAAGCGCGGCAACGGGCAGATCACCATCAATGGCAAGGCGATCGACCAATACTTCGGCCGTCTGACCTCGATCCTGATCGCTCGCCAGCCCTTGTTGCTGACCGCCAATGAGGCCACATTCGATATCAAAGTCAACGTCCATGGTGGCGGCGAGTCGGGCCAGGCGGGCGCGGTGCGTCATGGCATCACCCGAGCGCTGATCGACTACGACGCGACGCTGAAGCCCGACCTCAGCCGTGCGGGCTTCGTCACGCGCGATGCGCGCGAGGTCGAGCGCAAGAAGGTCGGCCTGCACGGCGCGCGGCGCCGCAAGCAGTTCAGCAAGCGCTGACCTGGTTCGCAGTTCGGACGACGGTGCGGCCGCACAAAGGCCGTACCGTCTTCGGGTATAGGGTTTTCGTGCGATCATCAGCCATCGACCGACTGTGCGAGAACGTGTCATGACTGCATCCGCCGTAACCGCATCTGCTGCCCTGGACACGATGCCGCCGCCGCTGATTTTCAGCGACAGCGCGGCCGAGAAGGTGCGCGACCTGGTCGCCGAAGAAGGCAATCCCGACCTCAAGCTGCGAGTGTTCGTGCAAGGGGGCGGCTGCTCGGGCTTCCAGTACGGATTCACCTTCGACGAGGTCGTGAACGAAGACGACACGCAGATGACCAAGAATGGCGTCACGCTGCTGATCGACGCGATGAGCCTGCAGTACCTGGGCGGCGCCGAGATCGACTACAAGGACGACCTGCAAGGTGCGCAGTTCGTCATCCGCAACCCGAATGCCGGCACCACCTGCGGCTGCGGTTCGAGTTTCTCGGGCTGATCGCTGCCGCGACAAGACCAAAAGGGCTGCCGTGGCAGCCCTTTTCGCTGCTGGGCGGATTCAGGCTGCGGGATACAGCGCACCGAGCACACGCGGCCCGCGCGCCCCGGTGACCGCCGGCAGGTTGCCGGGAAGCCGAGCGACGAAGGCCTGCGCCAACCAGGCGAAAGCCAAGGCCTCCACCTGCAGCGGCGGTATGCCTGCCGCTTCAGTGCTGTGCACGCTCGCCGCCAGCAGATGCGCTGCCAGCCGGCGCATCAGCTCGGCATTGAACGCACCGCCGCCGCAGACCAGCAACTTCGCGGTATGCGGCGCCAGAGACTTCAGCGCATCGGTGGCACAGCGTGCGCTGAACTCAACCAGCGTGGCCTGCACATCCACCGCGGCGAGTGCAGCGCCGTAGCGCAGCGCGCGCTCGAGCCAAGCGGGATTGAACAGATCGCGGCCGGTGCTCTTCGGCGGCGGCCGCTGCACGAAGGGCTCGCTGAGCAGGTGTTGCAACAACGGCTCGTCGACCGTGCCACCGGCCGCCCACCGGCCGCCCGCATCGAAGGGCTTGTGCTGGTGTCGCTGGCACCACATGTCGAGCAGCACGTTGCCCGGGCCGCAGTCGAAACCCCGCACCGCGCCATCCGCGGCCAGGCAGGTCAGGTTGGCGATGCCGCCGAGGTTCAGCACCGCGATGTCCTTGCCGTGCTCGGCGAACAGCGCCGCATGCAGCGCCGGCACCAACGGCGCCCCCTGGCCGCCGGCCGCGACGTCGCGGCTGCGCAAGTCGCACACCACGTCGATGTCACACAGCTCGGCCAGCAGCGCACCGTTCATCAGCTGCAGCGAGTAGCCGGTGCCGTCGAACTCCTGCGGCCGATGGCGCACCGTCTGGCCGTGGGCGCCGATCGCGCGCACCTGTGATGCCGCCACGTTGCACTGGCGCAGCAAGCCGCTCACCACGCCGGCATAGGTGCGCATCAGCGCGTTTGCGGCGAGCGCACCGCGGTGCAGCTCATCTTGGCCGGATTCGTTCAGAGCCAGGAGCTCGGCACGCAGCGTATCGTCAAGCGGTGCATGGTGATGCGCCCGCAACCGCATGGCGTCGCGTCCGGTGTGCTGCGGCTCGAACTCAGCGAGTACGCCGTCCACGCCGTCCAGCGAGCTGCCGGACATCAGCCCGATGAACAGGCTCATCCCTGCGTGAAGCCGCTGCGCGCGCGAGCGAGCTGCGGCGGTGTCACTCCAGCGTGGATCGGCCCGCGGCCAAGGTGTGCGCCAGGTCGAGTTGCAGCTGCGCGCTGCGCGACAGCGCGGCAAAGCGCGCGCGCGACGCGCTGTCGACCCTGACCGGATCGGCGGCCTTGGCCAGGCCCAACGGATCGACGTGACGCCCGTTGACCTGGAACTCGAAGTGCAGATGAGGACCGGTGGCCCAGCCCGTGGCGCCCACCGACCCAATGCGTTGCCCTTGCTCGATGGTCTGACCCTTGCGAACGTCGATACGGCTCAAGTGTGCATACAGCGTGCTTCGCTCGCCGCCATGCTGCACCTTGACGACGTTGCCGTAGCCGCTTTGCCAGCCTGCGAACTCGACCTCGCCGTCGGCCACCGAGCGCACCGGCGTGCCGTGCGGCGCGCCGTAGTCGACACCGCGGTGGGCGCGCAAGGTCTGCAGGATCGGGTGGACGCGCATCGCGAAGCCCGACGTGATGCGCGAGAACTCGAGCGGACTGGCGAGGAAGGTGCGGCGGCGGCTTTGGCCATCGAACCCGAAGTAGGCGCCGCGGCCGCTGGCGTCGGTGTACCAAAGCGCATGGTAGGCCTTGCCGCCGTTGACGAACTCGGCCGACAGCACGCGCCCGGTGGGCACGGCCCAGGTCACCGGCTCGCCATCGGCGGTCAAGGCTTCGTAGACCACGCTGAAGGTGTCGCCCTTGTGCAGCTCGCGGTGGAAGTCGATGTCGGCGGCGAAGATCTCGGCCAGTTGCGCTGCGACCGCGTCGGGAATGCGGGCTTCGTCGGTGGCGGCGAACAGCGTGGTGCCGATCGTGCCGCTGGCCAGACGCACTTGGGCCACCAGCGGCGCGACCTCGACCCGGCTGATCCAGCCCTCACCCTGGCGCGACAGGCTCAGGCGGGTGAACTGCGGCTCGCGCTTCACGTTGTCGGGTGCGGCGTAGCGGGCCACCAGCTCGAGCAGCGTGCCATTGCTTGCGGCGCGAGCCTGGACCATCTTGCCGGGCTGCCCGTCCCACAGCCGCTTGGCGCGCGGATCGGTGCGCAGGAACGCGGCCGCTTCAGCGTCGACCACGCCAAGCCGGCGCAGCATCTTGTCGGCGTTGTCGGTGGCGCGGGTCAGGTCGCTGCGCCACAGGTCGAGGTCGTGATCGGCGAGCGCATCGAGTTGATCGCGCATGCCTGGCGTGATGACCGGCTGCGTGATCAGCCGTTGTGGCTGGTCAGCCGGGTCTGGCAGCAACGGCCCGACGCCGAAGGCCGCTGCGGCAAAGCCGCCCAGCAGCGCGACGAAGCCAAGGCTCAAGCGGCGGGAATGGCGCGACGCCCAGTCACGGCCACGCAGCAACACGGTAGGCAAGCGGTCCAGTGACATCGGCAGTCTGTCTTTCGGCGGGACAGAGCCCCAAGCGGTGCTCTGAAGGCAATCACGTCGACGGGCAAGCCCGACATCGCTACGAGCGGACTGCGGCAAACCCTGCAACTAGAATCACCGCCGGCCTGAGAACGCATCCCCCCATGAACAGGGGGGGGTCGAGCGCCGCGCGAGTATAGCAACTCACGCGCTGATCCGAACAACCGTAAGAGGATGTATCAACACGCCATGCCCGGCACCCGCAATTCGATTGAACCCGTTGCCGGCGCAAGCGAGCGGGTGCGTGAAGCCATGGCGATCTCGCTGCGCGGCTGCGACGAGCTGTTGCCGCAGGCCGAATGGTTGAAGAAGCTGCAGCGCTCCGAGGCCACCGGCCAGCCGCTGCGCATCAAGCTGGGTCTGGACCCGACCGCCCCGGACATCCACATCGGCCACACCGTGGTGCTGAACAAGATGCGCCAGCTGCAGGATCTGGGGCACACGGTGATCTTCCTGATCGGCGACTTCACCTCGATGATCGGCGACCCGTCCGGGCGCAACACGACACGCCCGGCGCTGACGCGCGAGCAGATCGAGGCCAACGCGCGCACCTACTACGCCCAGGCCAGCTTGGTGCTGGACGCCGAGCGCACCGAGATTCGCTACAACAGCGAATGGAGCGACGCGCTCGGCGCGCGCGGGTTGATCCAGCTGGCGTCGCGCTACACGGTGGCGCGCATGCTCGAGCGCGACGACTTCACCAAGCGTTACAAGGCCGGCACGCCGATCAGCGTGCATGAGCTGCTGTACCCGCTGATGCAGGGCTACGACTCGGTGGCGCTGAAGGCCGATCTCGAGCTGGGTGGCACCGATCAGAAGTTCAACCTGCTGGTCGGCCGCGCGCTGCAGGCTGAATATGGCCAGGAACCGCAGTGTGTGCTCACCATGCCGTTGCTCGAAGGGCTCGACGGCGTGGAGAAGATGTCCAAGAGCAAGGGCAATACGGTCGGCATCACCGACGAGCCGAACACCATGTTCGCCAAGCTGCTGTCGATCAGCGACGAGATGATGTGGCGCTACTACACGCTGCTGTCGTTTCGCAGCGAAGCGCAGATCGCGCAGTTGCGCCGCGAGACCGAGCAAGGACGCAACCCCAAGGAAGCCAAGGTGCTGCTGGCGCTGGAGATCACCGAACGCTTTCACGGCAGCGCGGCGGCGCAGCGTGCGCAGGCCGACTTCGAGCTGCGCGCGCGCGGCGGCGTGCCCGACGACATCCCTGAAGTCGCGCTGCAAGGCGCGCCGCTGGCCATCGGCAGCCTGCTCAAGCAGGCCCAGCTCGCGCCCAGCAGCAGCGAGGCGCTGCGCCTGGTGGATCAGGGCGGCGTGCGCATCGATGGCGCCACCATCAGCGACAAGGGGCTGAAGCTGGTTGCCGGCACCTACGTGGTGCAGGTCGGCAAACGCAAGTTCGCGCGCATCACGCTGGCGGCGTGACGCGCTGGCATGTCAGTCAGCGCCTATCTGAAGCTGTCGGTGGCGGTGGCGCTGGCCACCATCGCGCTGAAGACGGCGGCGTGGTGGGTCAGCGGCTCGGTCAGCCTGCTGTCCGACGCGCTCGAGGCGCTGGTCAACCTGGCCGGCGCGTCCTTTGCGCTGTTGATGGTCAGCGTCGCGGCCAACCCGGCCGATGAAGGCCACCCCTATGGTCACCACAAGGCCGAGTACTTTTCCAGCGGCTTCGAAGGCGTGCTGATCCTGGTGGCCGCGCTGGCCATCATCGGCGCGGCGCTGCAGCGGCTGTGGCAGCCGCAGCCGCTGCAAAGCCTGGGCTGGGGCCTGGGCTTGAGCCTGGTCAGCACCGCACTGAACGGTGCGCTGGCCTGGGCCATGCTGCGCAAGGCGCGCGAGCACCGATCGATCGCGCTCGAAGCCGATGCGCGCCACCTGTTCACCGACGTGTGGACCTCGCTCGGCGTGGTGCTGGGGCTGCTCGCGATCGGTGTCACCGGCTGGCTGTGGCTGGACCCGCTGGTGGCCATCTTGGTGGCTGCCAACATCGTGCGCGAGGGCGTGTCGCTGCTGCGCCGCTCGGTCGACGGGCTGATGGACCGCGCGTTGGAGCCCCAGGTGCTGGCCCAGGTGCAGGCGGTACTGGACGGCTTCGGCGCCGAGGTGCCGCGCTTCGACCACATCAGCTCGCGCCGCGCCGGCGTGCGGCGCTTCGTCGACCTGCACATGCACCTGCCCGGCCACTGGAGCCTGGCGCGCGCAGCAGCGCTGCGCAACGAGGTCGAGCGCGCGCTGATGAATGCGGTGCCGGGGCTGCGCGCCACGATTCAGCTGCTGCCCACCGACGTGGAAGCGCACGTCGAAGCCGGGACGGGCGCACCATGATCGCGCTGGTGCAGCGCGTCGCCGCCGCGCGGGTCGTCGTCGGCGACGTGGTTGTCGGCGCCATCGATCGCGGCGCCTTGGTCTTCGTCTGTGCCGAACCCGACGACACACCGGCGCATGCCGAACGCCTGGTCAGCAAGCTGCTGACGCTGCGCATCTTTGCCGACGCCGCCGGCAAGATGAACCTGAGCCTGCGCGACATCGGCGCTGGTCTGCTGCTGGTGTCGCAGTTCACGCTGGCCGCCGACACCTCGCGGGGCAACCGGCCCGGCTTCTCGGGTGCGGCCTCACCGGCCTTGGGCCGTCAGCTGTTCGATGCCGTGGTCGGCTGCGCGCGGCAGCGCCACGCACCGGTGGCCAGCGGCGTGTTCGGCGCCGACATGCAGGTGCACCTGATCAATGACGGGCCGGTGACGGTGCCGATCACGATCCGATGAATGCGTCGTGGCTGGCGGCGACGCCGCCCCCGACCGCTCTGCGCCGACAGTGGCTGAACGAGCCGGCGCGCTCGTCAGGAAACCGCCGAAGGCCTGCCGTCGCTTGATCGCATTGGCGTCAGTGGCAGCTCGACCGCCAGCCTGACGATGTGCTCGGCGAGGGCTTCGCCACAGGCGCGGTACATCGGCTCGCCGGGGTGGAAGCCATCGCTGGCCATGGCCTCGGGCGGTAGCGCGAAATCGATCGCCACGCACGACACGTCGCTGCGCGTTGCCGCCCAGGCGCGCAGGGCGCGGTTGTGCGCCATCGCGTCGCGGCCCATCACGCCGCGCAGCGGCTGCGGCAGCAGCGGGAAACGGTGCACCGGCGGCAACGGCATGAACACCACGTGGTTGACGCCGGCGTCGCTGCGCAGCCAGTCGGCCAGTGCCGCACGCTGCGCGAGCGCACGCCGCGGCGGCACCAGGCCGATCACGTCGTTGACCCCGCTGACCACCACCGCGACATCGGCGCGCGGCAGCGCCTGGGCGCACAGCAGCTCGTGCACCTGGCGCGTGGTCAGCCCGGAGCGCGCCAGCAGCGACCACTGCACCGGCCGCGCGCTGCGCGCATGCAACGCGCGGCCGAGCTGCCCGGCCAGCGCCTGCTCCTGCCGCGCCACGCCGACTCCTGCCGCCGACGAGTCGCCGGCGATGAGCAGCCGCAGCAACCCGGCGCCGTCGCTGCCGCCGACCCGGCCCGCGCGCGGTCCTGCGGCCTCGGGCAGCGCCGGAGCGCGCCGGCGCGTGCCCACCGCCTGCGCCACCAGCAGCGGCGCCAGCAGCAGCTTCAGCGCGAGCGTCACGGCCGCGCCCGGGGCGGTTGCATCAGAACCTGGAGAAGTCGGGCCTGCGCTTTTGGAAGAAGGCCTGGAACGCCTCCTTCGCCTCGGGGCTGCGCAGCCGTTCGCTGAACAGCTTGCCCTCGGTGGCGATCGTGGTGCGGATCGCCTCGGCCTGCGGCGCGCGCAGCAGCCGCTTGGCGTCGCGCACCGCGCCCGGCGGCAGCGCGTTGAAGCGCTCGGCCACGCGGCGTGCGTGCGGCAGCACCTCGGGCGCCGGCAGCACCGCGTTGGCCAGCCCCAGCTCCACCGCGTCGGCGCCGCTGAAGGGGTCGCCCAGCAGCAGCTTTTCGGCCGCGCGCGCCTGGCCGATGCGCTGCGGCAGCAGCAGGCTCGAGGCGAACTCCGGCACCAGCCCCAGGCTGGCGAAGGGCATCGCCAGCCGCGCCTCGTCGGCCACGTAGACCAAGTCGCAATGCAGCAGCAGCGTCGTGCCGATGCCGATCGCCGCGCCGGTGACGGCCGCCACCACCGGCTTGTCGCAATCCAGCAGCGCGCGCATGAACTGGCCCACCGGCGAGGCCTCGGCATCGCTGCCTGAGCCCGGCGGGCGCTGCATGAAGTCTTCGAGGTCGTTGCCCGAGGTGAAGATGCCCGGCTGGCCGGTGATCAGCAGCGCACGCACGGCCGCATCGGCCTTGGCCGCGTCGATGGCGTCGGCCATGGCCTGGTACATGGCCATGGTCAGTGCGTTCTTCTTCTCGGGCCGAGCGATCTCGATCGTGGCGACGCCGTTCAGCGTGGCGGTCTTGATGCTCATGGCCGCTTCACACCCGCTCGATGATGCCGGCCGCGCCCTGGCCCATGCCCACGCACATCGCCACCATGCCGTATTTCAGCTGGTGGCGGCGCAGCGCGTGCACCACGGTGGCGGCGCGGATCGCGCCGGTGGCGCCCAGCGGGTGGCCGAGCGCGATCGCGCCGCCCATCGGGTTGACTTTCGCTTGATCGAGCCCCAGCGAGTTGATGACCGCCAGCGACTGCGCGGCGAAGGCCTCGTTCAGCTCGATCCAGTCCAGCGCGTCCTGGCTCAAGCCCGCGAGCTTCAGCGCCGCGGGGATGGCTTCGATCGGGCCGATGCCCATGATCTTCGGGTCCACGCCGCGCGCGGCGAAGCTGACGAAACGCGCCAGCGGCTTCAGCTCGAACTGCTTGATGGCCTTCTCCGACGCCAGGATCAGCGCGCCGGCGCCGTCGCTGGTCTGGCTGCTGTTGCCGGCGGTCACGCTGCCAAAACCGGTGGGCTTGCCCGCCGGGTCAAGCCGTGCCGCGAACACTGGCCGCAGCTTCGCCAGGCCTTCGAGCGAGGTGTCGGCGCGCGGGCCTTCGTCGATGTTGACCGTGCGCGTCTTCAGCGTGACTTCGCCCGTCGCCAGGTTAGGCAGCCGGTCGATGACCTCCACCGGCGTCATCTCGTCGGCGAACTCGCCGGCGGCGATGGCCTTCAACGCGCGCTGGTGCGACTGCAGCGCGAAGGCATCCTGCGCCTCGCGACCGACCTTCCATTGCAACGCCACCTTCTCGGCGGTCATGCCCATGCCGTAGGCGATGCCGAGGTTCTCGTCGCGCGCGAACACCTCGGGGTTGTACGACGGCTTCGTTCCGCCCATCGGCACCATGCTCATGCTCTCGGTGCCGCCGGCCAGCATCACGTCGGCCTCGCCGACGCGGATGCGGTCGGCCGCCATCTGCAGCGCGGTCAGGCCCGAGGCGCAGAAGCGGTTCACCGTCACCCCGGCCACCGAATGCGGCAACCCGGCCAGCACCGCCGCGGCACGCGCGACGTTGATGCCCTGCTCGGCCTCGGGGAAGGAGCAGCCGATGACCGCGTCCTCGATCGCCTTCGGGTCCAGTGTCGGCACCTGCGTCAGCGCGTGGCGCATCGCCGCGATCAGCAGGTCGTCGGGGCGGGTGTTGCGGAAGTAGCCGCGGCCCGAGCGGCCGATCGGCGTACGCGTGGCGGCAACGATGTAGGCGTCTTGAACTTGTTTGCTCATGTCTGACTCTCCGATCAATTGCGCACCGGCTTGCCGGTCTGCATCATCCCCATGATCCGCTCCTGGGTCTTCGGGTGTTCCAGCAGCGCGCAGAAGTGCTTGCGCTCGAGCGCCATCAGGTACTCCTCGTTGACCAGGCTGCCGCCGTCGACGTCGCCGCCGCAGATCACGTCGGCGATCAGGCTGGCGATGTGGAAGTCGTGCGCGCTGATGAAGCCGCCGTCGCGCATGTTGACCAGTTGGCCCTTGATGGTGGATGCGCCGGAACGCCCGGCCACCGGGAACAGCTTGCGCGCCGGGGCGCGCCAGCCGGTGTCGACCATGGCCTTGGCCTGCGCGATGGCGACGAACAGCAGCTCGTCCTTGTGCGGCACGACGATGTCGTCATCGAGCACATAGCCAAGCTTGCGCGACTCCAGCGCGCTGGTGCCCACCTTGGCCATCGCGGCCGCGGTAAAGCCTTCGCGGATGAAGTGGAACAGGTCGGCGTTGGCGCCGCCGGCCGCTGCCATCTCGGCGGCGCGGCGCGCGATGTAAGTCAGCCCGCCGCCGCCTGGGATCAGCCCCACCCCCACTTCGACCAGGCCGAAGTAGGCCTCCATCGCCACTACCCGTTTCGCGCAGTGGATCGCCAGCTCGCAGCCGCCGCCGAGTGCCATGCCGCGCACCGCCGCCACCGTCGGCACGGTGGCGTAGCGGATCGCCAGCATCGCGTCCTGCAGCTTCTTCTCCTCGGGCGCGATCGCCTTGGCGCCACCCTTCATGACGGTCGGCAGCATCGCCTGCAGGTCGGCGCCGTAGCTGAACGGGTCGTCCGGCGACCAGATCACCAGGCCCTTGTAGCCGGCTTCTGCGAGCGCGATGCCCTTGGCCAGCCCGTCGATCACGCCCGGGCCGATGGCATGCACCTTGGTCTTGATGCTGGCGATGACCACCTCGTCGTCCAGCGTCCACAGCCGCATCGATTCGTCCTCGTGCAGCGTCTTGCCGGCGCTGTGCGGGTCGACGGCGCCGCCGCCGAGCACGTTCTCGCGGAAGCACTGGCGCTGGTACACCGGCAGCGACGACAGCGGCAGGTTCTTGCCCTGGGTCGGGCTCCACGAGCCTTCGGCGGTGTGCACGCCCTTCTCGGGCACCGGGCCGTCGAAGACCCAGGCGGGCAGCGGCGCGCTGCTCAAGCCCTTGCCGGCATCGATGTCGGCCTTCACCCACTCGGCCACCTGCTTCCAGCCGGCTTGCTGCCACAGCTCGAACGGGCCTTGCTTCATGCCGAAGCCCCAGCGCATCGCGAAGTCGACGTCGCGTGCGCTGTCGGCAATGGCGCCCAGGTGCACTGCCGCGTAGTGGAAGCTGTTGCGGTGCAAGGCCCACAGGAACTGCGCTTGCGGGTTGCTCGATTCGCGCAGCAGCTTCAGCCGCTCGGCCGCGGGTTTCTTCAGCATGCGCTCGACGATCGCATCGGCCTTGCCGCCGGCCGCGACATAGGTGCCGGTGGCGGCGTCGAAGCGCTGGATCTCCTTGCCGGCTCGTCTGTAGAAGCCGGCGCCGGTCTTCTGGCCGAGCGCTCCGGCAGCAAGCAGCTTGCTCAAGTCATCCGGCGTGGCGAAGCTGGCGTAGAACGGGTCGGTGTCGGCCGACAACGTGTCCTGCAGCGTCTTGATGACATGGGCCATCGTGTCCAGCCCCACCACGTCGGCGGTGCGAAAGGTGCCGCTGCTGGCGCGACCCAGCTTCTTGCCGGTGAGGTCGTCGACCACGTCATAGCTCAGGCCCGCCTTGTTCGCTTCGAGCATCGTCGCCAGCAGGCCGGCGATGCCGACGCGGTTGGCGATGAAGTTCGGCGTGTCCTTGGCGCGCACCGCGTTCTTGCCCAGCGTGCTCGTGACGAAGCTTTCCAGCTGGTCCAGTACCTGGGCTTCGGTGCTCGGCGTCGGGATCAGCTCGACCAACGCCATGTAGCGCGGCGGGTTGAAGAAGTGGATGCCGCAAAAGCGCGCGCGCATCGCCTCGGGAATGGCTTCGCTCAGTTGCGTGATCGACAGCCCCGAGGTGTTGCTCGCCAGGATCGCGTGCGGCGCCACGTGCGGTGCGATCTTCTTGTACAGATCGAGCTTCCAGTCCATGCGTTCGGCGATGGCCTCGATCACCAGGTCGCAGCCGGCCAGTTGCTGCAGATGCTCCTCGTAGTTCGCCTGGCCGATCAGCGCCGCGTCGTCGGCCACGCCCAGCGGCGAGGGCTTCAGCTTCTTCAGCCCGTCGATCGCCTTGGCGACGATGCCCGACTTGGGTCCGTCCTTGGCCGGCAGGTCGAACAGCACGACCGGCACCTTGCAGTTGACCAGATGGGCGGCGATCTGCGCGCCCATCACGCCGGCGCCGAGCACGGCTACCTTGCGCACGTTGAATCGGTTCACTTGTTTCATCTCCTTCGGTTTCATTCCACGCGGGTCCAGGTCTGGGTGCGGCCCAGCAGCGGCGCGCCGATGTAGCCGCGCACCTCGAGCTTCTTGCCGCCGTCTGCCGACTTGATGCGCACCTTGTAGACCTTGCCGTTGTTCGGGTCGAGGATGTCGCCGCCGATCCACTGCGTCTTGTCGTCGGGGTCGAGCTTGATGTCGCGCAGGATCACCATGCCCTGCACCGGCTGGTCCTTGCGCGCGTCGGTGCACTCGGTGCACTTGGCGTCGGTCTTGTCAGTCAGGATCTTTTCGACCTTGCCGGTGTAGATGCCGCCGGCCTCGGTGATGCGCACCAGCGACTTCTCGGCCTTGGTGTCGTCGTCGATGGTCTTCCACAGCCCGGCCGGCGTGGCCTGTGCCATCACCGCGCCAGTGGCGGCCAGCAGCAATCCGCCAATCAAGCGTTTCTTCATGCTCGTGTCTCCTTCAGCAAAGCTCAGAACAGCGCTTCGTCCATCGCCATCAGCGGCGCCATGCCGCTGCGCGCGCTGCGCATCAGGCCGGCAGTCTCGGGCAACAGCTTGGCGAAATAAAAGCGCGCAGTGTGCAGCTTGGCGACGTAGAACGGGTCGCCCGAGCCCTGTTTGGCCAGCGCGATCTTGGCCATGCGCGCCCAGAAGTAGGCAAACACCAGGTGGCCGCACACGCGCAGGTAGTCGGTGGCGGCCGCACCCACCTCGTCGGCATTGCCCATCGCCTTCATGCCGAGTTCCATCGTCAGCTTGGTCACCTTCTCGCCCAGGTCGGCCAGCGGGTTGACGAACTCCTGCATCGCTTCGTCGACGCCTTCTTCCTCGACGAAGTCGCTGATCAGCTGGCCGAACTTGCGCATCTTGGCGCCGTTGTCGGCCAGCACCTTGCGGCCCAGGAAGTCCAGCGCCTGGATCGTGTTGGTGCCCTCGTAGATCAGGTTGATGCGCGCATCGCGCACGAACTGCTCCATGCCCCATTCGCGGATGTAGCCGTGGCCGCCGAAGACCTGCAGGCAGTTCGAGGTGGCGATCCAGCCGTTGTCGGTGAGGAAGGCCTTGACGATCGGCGTCAGCAGCGCCACCTGGTCGGCGGCGTCCTGGCGCTCGTCCTCGTCGTCGCAGCCGCGCTCCTTGTCCAGCAGCAGCGCGCAGTACATCGCCAGCGCGCGGCCGCCTTCGGCGTAGGCGCGCGCGGTCAGCAGCATGCGGCGCACGTCGGGGTGCACGATGATCGGGTCGGCTGGCTTGTCGGGGTTCTTCGGGCCGGACAGCGCGCGCATCTGCAGCCGGTCCTTCGCGTAGGCCACGGCGTTCTGGTAGGCCACCTCGGTCAGCCCCAGGCTCTGGTTGCCCACGCCCAGGCGCGCCGCGTTCATCATCACGAACATCGCCGCCAGGCCCTTGTTCGGCTGGCCCACCATCCAGCCGGTGGCGCCGTCCAGGTTCATCTGGCAGGTGGCGTTGCCGTGGATGCCCATCTTGTGTTCGAGCGCGCCGCAGAAGATCGCGTTGCGCTCGCCCAGGCCGCCGCCGGCCTTGGGCAGGAACTTCGGCACGATGAACAGCGTGATGCCCTTGCTGCCGGCGGTCGCGTCCGGCAGCCGTGCCAGCACCAGGTGCACGATGTTGTCGGCGAAGTCGTTCTCGCCGGCGCTGATGAAGATCTTCTGCCCGCTGATCTTGTAGCTGCCGTCGGCTTGCGGCTCGGCCTTGCTGCGCAGCAAGCCGAGGTCGGTGCCGCACTGCGGCTCGGTCAGGCACATCGTGCCGGTCCATTCGCCCTTGACCAGCTTGGGCAGGTACAGCGCCTTCTGTTCATCGCTGCCGTGCGCGCTGAGTGCGGCATAGGCGGCATGCGACAGCCCCGGGTACATGGCCCAGGCCTGGTTGGCCGAGTTCAGCATCTCGTTGACGCACTGGCCCAGCAACACCGGCAGGCCCTGGCCGCCGTGGGCCGGGTCGCAGGCCAGCGACGGCCAGCCGCCCTCGACGAAACGCGCATAGGCGTCCTTGAAGCCGTCGGGCGTGCGCACCGTGTGGTTGCTGCGGTCCAGCGTGCAACCCTGCTGGTCGCCCACCGCGTTCAGCGGCGTCAACACCTCGGCGCAGAACTTGCCGGCTTCTTCGAGCACCGAGTTCAGCGTGTCGGCGTCGACATCGGCATGGCGCGGCAGCGCGTTCAACTGGTCGACGGCACCGAGCAGCTCGTGCATCACGAACTGCAGGTCGCGCAGGGGCGGGGTGTACTGGGGCATGGCGGGTGGGCTCCGGGGGAGGCGGGAAGGAAGCGGGCCGATCAGCGCCGCGGCTTGCGCGCTGGCGTTGTCGCGTGGAAATCGATCAGGCGCTCGAACGCGCGGCGTGCGCGCTCGGTCGCGCCGGGGATGCGCATCAGTCGCGCGTCGTGATGCAAGGCCAGGATCAGGCCGTGGACCTCGAACAGCATCTGCTGCACGTCGGTGGCGGGGTCGAGTTGGCCGTCCTCGATCGCCAGGCCGATCGCGCGCTGCAGCGCCTCGTGCCAGGAGCGCACCATGCTGACCAGCGCGTCGCGCACCGGCCCCGGCCGGTCGTCGAACTCGACCGCGCCGCTGATGTAGATGCAGCCGTGGTCGACTTCGACGCTCACCCGGCGCAGCCAGCGCTCGAACAGCGCGCGCAGCCGCGGCACGCCGCGCGGCTCGCGCAGCGCCGGGAAGAACACCTCTTCCTCGAAGCGGTGGTGGTACTCGCGGATAACCGCGATCTGCAGTTCCTCGCGCGAGCCGAAGTGGGCGAACACGCCCGACTTGCTCATGGCGGTGACCTCGGCCAGCGCGCCGATCGACAGCCCTTCCAGGCCCATCTGCGAGGCCAGGCCCAGCGCCGCATCGAGGATCGCCGCGCGCGTTTGCTGGCCCTTGTGCAAGGCCCTCGGGGTCGAGGCGTCGACGGGAGTGCGCATCGCCGTAGTGGTGTTCCAAAATGAAACGAACGATCGTTCTATTTTGCAACCCCTGCGCGTGTTGTGCAAGTCGCCGCGCGACTTTGGGGAGCCCTGCCTAGAACTGCGCACCGCTGCCCAAGCCCGGCGCGCGCAACGGCCACCGCACACTGCGCCGCCGCGTGCCGGCCAGTTGGATTACGCTTGCAGCCATGGACGTTCTGCAGCTCGACGTGTCGGGCCGCCCGCAGGACTGGATCTCGCCGCGCGAGGCGGCGGTGCTCTACGCCTGCGACGCGGTCGCGTGGACGCTTGGCCACACCTGCCAGGTGCTGCGCGGCGGCATCCAGCGCGCCAGCGGCTTGCAGTCGCGCATCGAGCTGCAGCCGATCGTCGCGGTGCGCGGTGCGGTGCCGTCGCGCGCCTGGCGCAGCTCGCCGGCGTTGAGCAACCTGAAGCTGTTCAGCCGCGACCGCCACCTGTGCGCGTACTGCGGCCGCCACCTGCCGTTCGACGAGCTGACCCGCGAGCACATCCGGCCGGTGTCGCGCGGCGGCGTCGACAGCTGGATGAACTGCATCACCGCCTGCCGCCCATGCAATGGGCGCAAGGGCAACCGGCTGCCCGAAGAGGCGCACATGAGCTTGCTGTACCTGCCCTACGTGCCCAGCCTGCACGAGGACATGATCCTGCGCGGCCGGCGCATCCTGGCCGATCAGATGGAGTTCTTGCTCGCCAGCGTGCCGCGCAGCAGCCGGCTGCACGGTTGAATCACCCGGCGACGTGCCGCTGGGCGGGGCGCCACGCTGCGGGCATGATGCAGGCCATGCAGATCGAACACATCCGCCAGCGGCTGCGTGCGGCCGGCGCCGGGCCCGCGCACGAGCAGCGCGTGCTGCGCCACTGGGCCAATGCGCTGCCGTTGCACGCCGGGCGGCAACGGCTGGAACACTTCCTGCCGCTGTCGCTGCGCCGGCTGCTGCCGGCGTTGATGGCCGAGCTGGCCGGGCTGGCGCAGCTGGTCTCGGCGCACGGCGCCGCCGATGGTGCCGAGCGCTGGCTGCTGCGGCTTGCCGACGGCCTCACGCTGGAAACCGTGCTGCTGCCGCGAGATGGGCTGTGCGTGTCGACGCAGGTCGGCTGCGCGGTCGGCTGCGCCTTCTGTATGACCGGGCGCACCGGCTTGCAGCGCAGCCTGGGCAGCGCCGAGATCGTCGCTCAGGTGGCGCTGGCACGCGCGCGCCGGCGGGTCGGCAAGGTGGTGTTCATGGGCATGGGCGAGCCGGCGCACAACCTGGACGCGGTGCTCGAGGCGATCGAGCTGCTGGGCACGGCCGGCGGGATCGCGCACAAAAAGCTGGTGCTGTCCACGGTGGGTGATGCGCGGGTGTTCGAGCGGCTGCCGCTGGGCCGGGTCAAGCCGGCGCTGGCGCTGTCGCTGCACAGCCTGCAGCCCGAGCGGCGCGCACGGCTGCTGCCGCGCGCGCCGCGCATCGACCCGGTGGAGCTGGTGCAGCGCGCCGACAGCTACGCGCGCGCCAGCGGCTACCCGCTGCAACTGCAATGGACGCTGCTGGCCGGCATCAACGATGGCGACGACGAGGTCGACGCTTTGGCCCGGCTGCTGCCCGGGCGCTACGCGGTGCTCAACCTGATCCCGTACAACCGGGTCGATGGGCTGGAGTTCTCGCGCCCCGCGGCTGACGCCGCGGCGGCGCTGGCGCGCCGGCTGCACCGCCTGGGCGTGCTGACCAAGCTGCGGCGTTCGGCGGCGCAGGACGTCGACGGCGGCTGCGGCCAGCTGCGTGCGCGCAGCGTGCCGATCCGCCCGGTCGCGGCCGGCGCGCCCGATCAGCGCTGCGGCATGTCCTTGGCCGAGTAGCCCAGGCTGATCGTCGCGTCGTCAGGGATCGGCGGCATGCTCGCGTGCCAGGCCTCCCAGGCGGCGCGCATGTCGGCCAGCCGGTCGCCCTCGTAGGGGCCGCGGTTGGCGCGCTCGCGCGCGTCGGTGTCGATGTCGAACAGGTAGTCGTTGCCGTCCACCCGCAGGTACTTCCAGCGCCCGTCGCGGTAGGCGCGCTGGCCGCGGTGGTTCATGCGCCAGTGCAGCGGCCGGTGGAACTGCGCCGCCGGGTCGCGCAGCACCGGCAGCAGCGACACGCCATCCAGCGGGTGGTCGGACGCCGCGGCCACCCCCGCGGCATCGAGCATCGTGGCCGACCAGTCCATCGTCAGGCAGTGCTGCGCGGTCACGCCGCCCGCGGCGATGGTGCTTGGCCACTGCACGATGTAGGGCACGCGGATGCCGCCTTCGGTCAGGTCCATCTTGCCGCCCACCAGCGGCCAGTTGTCGGAGAAGCGCTCGCCGCCGTTGTCGCTGGTGAACACCACCAGCGTGTCTTCGAGCCGGCCGATGCGCTGCAAGGTGTCGAGCAGCGCGCCGATGCCCTCGTCCATGTGGTGGATCATGCGGCGGTAGGTGTCGATGTTGCCGCCGGCCAGGTGGAACAGGCTGCCCTCGATGCGCGTGCTCAAGTCGCGGTCGTCGCGCGTCTCCCACGGCCAGTGTGGCGCGGTGTAGTGCAGGCTCAGGAAGAACGGCGCATCCTCCTTGGCCGCGCGCTGCACCCACTCGGTGGCGCGCTGGCTGATCAGGTCGGTGAGGTAGCCGTCCTCGGTGTGGGCCTGCTCGCCCAGCCACAGATCGTTGTTGCCCGACGAGTCGGCGTGACTGAAGTAGTCGATGCCGCCACTCATCGGACCGAAGAACTCCTCGTAGCCCGAACGCAGCGGCCCGAAGTGCGGCGGAAAACCCAGGTGCCACTTGCCGATCAGCGCGGTGCGGTAGCCGGCGTCGTTCAGCAGCGACGGCAGCGTCGGGTGCTCGGGCGGCAGGCCCAGCGTGGCGCTGCCGCGGCTCTTGCTGTTGATCGGCTCCTCGGCCGCGCCGCGCAGCCGGTACTGGTAGCGCGCGGTCATCAGCGCGAAGCGCGTCGGCGAGCACACCGGCGAGTTCGAATAACCCTGGGTGAAGCGCATGCCGGCGGCGGCCATCGCGTCCAGCCGCGGCGACACCGGGCCGAAGGCCGCGTCGCGTCCGCCGTAGCAGCCTAGATCGGCATAACCGAGGTCGTCGGCGACGATGAAGATGAAGCTCGGGCGGCGCATCGGTTGTCTCCTTGCTTGTGTGGGTCGAAGCCTGCGCGGTCGCACGCGGCCGCTCAGCCGGGCAGGAAGCCCTCGATCGACAGGTAGCGCTCGCCGGTGTCGTAGTTGAAGCCGAGCACGCGCGCGCCGGCCGGCAGCTCGGGCAGCTTCTGCGCGATCGCCGCCAGCGCCGCGCCGCTGGAGATGCCCACCAGGATGCCTTCTTCGCGCGCGCAGCGCCGCGCCATCTCGCGCGAGGCTTCGGCGTCGACCTGGATCACGCCGTCGAGCACCGCGGTGTGCAGGTTTTTCGGGATGAAGCCGGCGCCCAGGCCCTGGATCGGGTGCGGCCCCGGCGCGCCGCCGCTGATCACCGGCGAGGCCGACGGCTCCACCGCAAACACCTTCAGCTGCGGCCAGTGGGTCTTGAGCAGCTGGCCGCAGGCGGTGATGTGGCCGCCGGTGCCCACGCCGGTGATCAGCGCGTCCAGCCCCTCGGGAAAGTCGTCCAGGATCTCCTGCGCGGTGGTGCGCAGGTGCACCGCGATGTTGGCCGGGTTGTCGAACTGCTGCGGCATCCACGCGCCGGGCGTGCTGGCGATCAGCTCCTCGGCGCGCGCGATCGCGCCCTTCATGCCCTTCTCGCGCGGCGTCAGCTCGAAGCTGGCGCCGTAGGCCAGCATCAGGCGGCGGCGCTCGATGCTCATGCTGTCGGGCATCACCAGCACCAGCTTGTAGCCCTTGACCGCGGCCACCATCGCCAGCCCGATGCCGGTGTTGCCCGAGGTCGGCTCGACGATGGTGCCGCCCGGTTTGAGCAAGCCGGCTTGCTCGGCGTCCTCGATCATCGACAGCGCGATGCGGTCCTTGATCGAGCCGCCGGGGTTCGCGCGCTCGGACTTGATCCATACCTGCGCGTCGCCAAACAAGCGGTTGATGCGGATGTGCGGCGTGTTGCCGATGGTCTGCAGGATGTTGTCGGCTTTCATCGGGCGGAGCTCCTTGGCGTCGGGAAGCTTCGATAATCGCACAGTGAAGCAAGCCAGACCGCCGCTGGTGCAACCCTCGTGGCGGCGCGCAAGCGCCGGGTCGAAAGGCCGCACTGGAGGAAGGTCCGGACTGCGCAGGGCGGCGTAGCAGCTAACGGCTGTCCACCGCGAGGTGAGGATCAGAGCAACAGAGACGAGTCAGGGCGGGTCAGGCCCGGCGAGGGGTGTTCTGTGAGGTGCCGGCGTCGGCCGGCAACCGGGTGGCGCAAGCCGCCCGGCCACGGCGCAAGCCGGGGGCCGAACAGACACCCAGACCGGGGCGCGCGCAAGCGCGCGGCCCGGTCTGGGTGAAACGGGCAATCTCTACGCGCAGCAACACCAAATAGGCATGCGTCGGGCCTCGTGCCCAGAACCCCGGCCCGGGGCGAGCATGCGGGTAGGTGGCACCGAGCCGTGCAGCGATGCACGGCCCAGATGAATGGCGGTCACGCCGCGTTCACCGGCAACGGCGTTCGCGGTGCACAGAATCCGGCCTATCGGCTTGCTTCACACATTTGCCTACGCCGGCAGCACCAGGGTGTGCCGCACCTGCCAGCGCAGGCCCGAGTCGGCCACCGCTGGCTGCAGTTGCATCTGCAGCATCGGTCGATCGGCCGGGTCGAGCTCGCGCCACAGGAAGTCGCGCGCGTTGCCGGGGTCGCCGGCCACGAACAGCTGCGAGGTGATTTCGCCAAAGCCGGGGTGGCGCAGCTTGATGTGGATGTGCGGCGTGCGCCCGGGGTAGGGCACCGGCCGGATGGTGCGAAAGCGCGCGCGGCCGTCGCTGCCGCTGCGGCTGGCGCCGAAGCCCTGGAACGCGGCGTCGTAGCTGCCAGGCATGCGGCGCACGTCCGGGTGGCGATAGACGGCGAGCGCGTCGCACTGCCAGATCTCGATCTGTGCCGCGTCGATCACGCGGCCACCGGTATCGGCCAGTTGCAGTTCCAGCCCCAGGTGCTCGCCGCGTGCCTGCTGCGTCACGCCGTCGCGCTGCACCCGACTGAGGTCGGCGTCCCAATCGGGCCATTGCTCGCGCCAGGCGCGCGGCGGATAGAACGGTCCCTCGGTCATCGCGGCGATGCTGCGCCGCGAACTGGCCAGCGCCGGCGCGCTGCGTGCGATCAGCACCGCCGGGGCGCCGAGCACGAGGCGGCGGCGCAGCCGAAGCGGTGCTGCGGGCGCAGCGGTTGGGCGTGGCATGGCGGCTTGCAGTGCGCGCGGCGGGTCCAGGGCGCACCGTACACTGAAACCGCTCCCGTTGGTGTCGTGGCTTCGCCGCGCCGGGAAGCCCGCTGCCGAGCGCTCGAGCGATGAACCCCGATGCCCATCTGCTGTGGCGCGGCCCGCGCTGGACGCTGGCCGTGCTGCTGGCCTGCCTGGGCATGCTCGGGCCGTTCTCGATCGACACCTACATCCCGGCCTTCGCCGGCATCGCGCACTCGCTGGGCGCGTCGCCGTTGCAGATGCAGCAAACGCTGTCGGCCTACCTGTTCGGCTTCGCGGTACTCAACCTGTTTCACGGCGCGCTGTCCGACAGCCTCGGGCGCCGGCCGGTGATCCTGTGGGGGATCGGCGTGTTCGCGCTGGCTTCGGTGGGCTGCGCGCTGTCGCAGACCATCGGCCAGCTGGTGTTCTTTCGCGCGCTGCAGGGCATGAGCGCGGGTGCCGGCATGGTCGTGTCGCGCGCGATCATCCGCGACATGTTCGCGCCGGCCGACGCGCAGCGCGTGATGGCGCAGGTGACGATCTACTTCGGCGTGGCCCCGGCGGTGGCGCCGATGGTCGGCGGCTGGCTGTTCGTCGCCCTGGGCTGGCACTCGATCTTCTGGCTGCTGGTGGTGCTGAGCGCGGCGCTGTGGTGGGCGGTGTGGCGCAAGCTGCCCGAGACCTTGCACGCCACGCAGCGCCAGCCGGTGCACCTGGGCACGCTGCTGCGCGGCTACTGGCAGCTGGGCACCAGCCCGCGCTTCATGGCGCTGGCGCTGGCCAGCGGCATCCCGTTCAACGGCATGTTCCTGTACGTGCTCAGCGCGCCGGTGTGGCTGGGCGAGATCTTGCAGCTGCAGCCGACGCAGTTCTTCTGGTTCTTCTGCATGAGCGTGTCCGGCATCATGCTCGGCGCCTGGCTGTCGGGGCGGCTGGCCGGGCGCATCAAGCCGCGCTACCAGATCCGCCGCGGCTTCGCCATCATGCTGGCCACCTCGCTGGCCAACGTGGCGCTGAACCTGTTCGGCGCACCGCACCCGTTCTGGGCGATGCTGACGGTGTCGATCTTCTCCTTCGGCTGGGCGCTGATGGTGCCGGTGGTGACGCTGCTGGTGCTCGACCTGGTGCCCGAGCGGCGCGGCATGGCCAGCTCGGTGCAGGCCTTCATCGGCAGCATGGCCAACGGCCTGGTGGCCGGCGTGATCGCGCCGCTGGTGATGCATTCGGCGCCGGCGCTGGCGCTGACCTCGATCGGCATGCTGGGCATCGGCATCGCCGCGTGGTTCTGGGTCAAGCCGCGCGTGACTTGATCGGCGCGCTGGCGCGGCAGGCGGCCAAGGTGGCTCAAGCGGTCACGGCGGCCTGCCGATACGTCAGCGCATGCAGCCCGATTCCTCCGCGACGGCGGCCGCGGCCGCGGCGGCGCCGCCGCCGTGGCGCGGCAACAAGCGCCTGATCTTTGCCGCCGTCGCGGCCGCGCTGGTGTTGCTGCTGGCCGCGGCGATCGCGCTGGCGTGGCCAAGCTCGCCCAGCAAGCCGGCCAAGAAGGCGCGCCGTGCCGCGGCGGTGGCCAGCGCGGCCAGTGCCGCCAATGCGCCCGCTGTTGCCGCCGCGGCGCAGCCGGCAAGCGTGGCGACGGACGGTGCCGCAACGCCAAGCGGGACCGCGGCATCGCCCGCCAGCGCGCCACCGCCCGCAGCGACCGCCACCGCGCCAGCGGCCGCCGCCGCGCCCGCGCCGATCGCGGCAGCCATGCCGGCCGCGGCCGAAAAGGCCGCGATGGAAGAGGCCGCGATGGACCGGCTGCAGCGCCGGCTGGGCGAGGTGCTCGGGGTCGCGGTCACGGCCGATGCGGCTCGTCCGGGCGAGCTGCGTGTGCACACCCGCGCCGGCGCGCCGCACCCCGGTGGGCCGGCCAGCGGCCCGGCCCCGTTGGCGTCGTTGGCCGGGCGGGCCTGGAGCTACTCCGGCGTCACCGGGCCGCGCGCCTGGGCCCGGCTCGACCCGGCCTACAGCGCCTGCGCCAGCGGGCGCGAGCAAAGCCCGATCGACCTTCGCGGCGGCGTTGCGGCAAAGCTGGCGCCGGTGAACTTCGACTACCGGCCGGGCCGCTTCGAGCTGCGCGAGGCAGGCCACACGGTGCAGCTCGATGCGCCGCCGGGCAATGCGATCGAGCTCGACGGTGCGCGCTACGAGTTGCAGCAATTGCACTTTCACCGCCCGTCGGAGGAGCGCATCGACGGCCGGCAGTTCGAGATGGACGTGCACCTGGTGCACCGCGACGCCGCCGGGCGGCTGGCGGTGGTGGCCGTGCTGCTGCAGCGCGGCGCCGCGCAGCCGGTGCTGGACGCGGTGTGGCAGCAGTTGGCGGGCGGCGCTGGCGACGAGATGCCGCCGCAAGCGGCGCTCGACCCGCGCCAGCTGCTGCCGCAGGACCGCCGCTACTACAGCTACCTCGGCTCGCTGACGACACCGCCGTGCACCGAAGGCGTGCGCTGGCTGGTGCTGCAGCAGCCGCTGACGGTGTCGGCGGCGCAGATCGACGCCTTCGCGCAGCGCTACTCGCCCAACGCGCGGCCGCTGCAGCCGCCCGCTGGGCGGGTGATCCGCCAGTCGATGTGAGTGCCGCGCCGAGCGCGCCGCGTGCTCACAGCACGAAGCGGTAGCCGATGCCGGCCTCGGTCAGCAGGTGGCGCGGCATCGACGGCTCGGCCTCGATCTTCTTGCGCAGGTTGGCCATGTGCACGCGCACGTAGTGCGTGTCCTGCGCGTGGCCCGGCCCCCACACGGTGGTCAACAGCTGCTGGTGCGTGACCACGCGGTCGGGCTGGCGCGCCAGGTGCGTCAGCAGCTTGTATTCGATCGGCGTCAGGTGCAGCGCCTCGCCGCCGCGCTCGACCACGCGGCGCGCCAAGTCGATGCGCAGCTCGCCGAACTCGATCAACGCCGCGCCGGCCGGCGTTTGGCCGAGGTGGCGGCGCAGTTGCGCGCGCATGCGCGCCAGCAGCTCGCCGGCACCGAAGGGCTTGGCCAGGTAGTCGTCGGCGCCGGCGTCCAGCGCGGCGATCTTGTCGGCCTCGCCGACGCGCGCCGACAGCACGATCACCGGCGCGGCCGACCACTGCCGCAGCTCGTGCACCAGGTCCACGCCGTCGCCGTCGGGCAGCCCGAGGTCGACCACCAGCAGGTCGGGGCGCCGCGTCGCGGCCTCGATGCGCGCACGCTGCGCGTTTGGCGCGTCGAACACCTCGTAGCCCTCGGCCTGCAGGATCAGCCGCACCACGCGGCGGATCTCGTCGTCGTCGTCGACCACCAGGATGCGTCCGGGGCCACGGGCAGCGCTGGTCATGGCGTGCGGTCCTCCGCGCCGGCCAGCGCGGTGTCGTGGCCGTCGTCGGCCGGCGGCTGCCCCAGCGGCAGCCGGATGCTGAAGCGGGTGCCGTCGATGCGGCCGTCGGCCATGCGGTTCTGGCCGTCGATGCTGCCGCCGTTTGCCTGCACGATCGCGCGGCAGATCGCCAGCCCGAGACCCACGCCCGGCGTCGCGCTTTCCTTGACGCCACGCTCGAACTTGTCGAACACCCGCTCCTCGCGCCCCGGCGGCAGGCCCTGGCCGTGGTCGTCCACGGTCAGCAGCAGCTCGGCGCCGTCGATGCGCGCCGCGATCTGCACCGCGCTGCCGGCCGGGGTGTACTTGGCGATATTTTCCAGCAGGTTGCCCAGCACGCGCTCGAACAGCACCGCGTCCAGCTCGACCAGCGGCAGGTCGTCGGCCAGCTCCACGTGCAGCGGCCGGCCCGCCAGCAGCGCCGCGCACGCGGCCAGCGCGCTGCCCACGACTTCTTCCAGCGGCTGCCAGGCGCGATTGAGCTGCACCGCGCCGGCCTCGAGCCGCGCCATCTCGAGCAGGTTGCCCAGCAGCGTGTTCATGCGCAGCGCCGAGCCGCGGATCGAGCGGGCCACCTGCTGCTGCTCGCCGGACAGCGCCGGGCCGGTGACGGCCAGCGCGTCGGCCAACCCGACCAGCGCGGCCAGCGGCGTGCGCAGGTCGTGCGAGATCGCCGCCAGCAGCGAGTTGCGCAGCCGCTCGGATTCGATCTGCACCGTGCTGCGCTGCGCGATGTCGATGTAGTGGATGCGCTCGAGCGAGATCGCCAGCAGCGACGCGCAGGTCTCGAGCAGCCGGCGCTGCTCGGGCCCGAGCGTGCTGCGGTCGGCCGGCTCGACCGCGAGCACGCCGCGCAGGCGCATCGGTGCTTTCAGCGGCAGCATCAGGCAGCGGCTGCCCGGCAGCGTGTCGGTGCCGAAGCCGGCGGCCTCGCCGCGGTCGAAGGCCCACTGCGCCGCGCCTTCGTCGACCTGGGCACGCCCCGCGGGCAGCGGGCGCAGCCGGTCGGCTTCGTCGGGACTCAGCAAGGTGGCGCGCGCGCCGAACTCGACTTGCAGGAAGCGCGTCCCGATCTCGGCCACCTGCTCGGGTAGCAAGGCGGCCGACAGCTCGCGCGACATCTGGTACAGCCCGCGCATGCGGCCCTCGCGCTGCATCGAGGCCTCGGCCTGCGACTTCAGCCCCGCGGTGAGCTGACCCACCACCAGCGCCACCAGCAGCATCACGCCGAAGGTCAGCAGGTACTGCACGTCGCTGACCGCGAACGACAGCCGCGGCGGCACGAAGAAGAAGTCGAACAGCGCCACGCCGACGAAGGCCGCCAGCACCGCCGGGCCGCGCCCCAGCCGCAGACCCACGCCCACCACCGCCAGCAAGAACAGCATGACGATGTTCGACAGCTCGAACACGTCGCGCAGCGGCATCGCCAGCAAGGCGGCGAACACGCAGGCCGCCAGCGCCGCAGCATAGCCGCGCCACGCCACCGCGCCGCCGGGGCGCGGCGCCGCCGCCGCGCCGGGCGCCAGCGGCGCGTCGCGCTCGGCGTGCAGCAAGCCCAGCTGCAGCACGTCCAGGTCCTGCGCCTGGTTGGCGATCTGCTCGGCCAGCGGCAGCTCCCAGGGCCAGCGGCGCACCTGCCGGCCCACCACCAGGCGCGACAGGTTGTGCTCGCGCGCATAACGCACCAGCGCCGGTGCCGCCTGCGGCGCGGCCAGGGTCGCGGTGGTCGCGCCCAGCTCCTGCGCCAGCTTCAGCGCGCCCAGCGCGCGCCGGCGCTGCGGCTCGGGCAGGCGCATCACCGCCGGCGTTTCCACCAGCACCGCGTGCCACGGCAGGTTCAGATGGGTCGCCAGCCGCGCGCCGCTGCGCACCACCTTGTTGGCGAAGTCGCCGGGGCCGACGCAGGCCAGCAGCGCCTCGCGATTCGGCCACACCGGCTGCACCGCGGCATCGCGCCGGTAGGCCAGCATCTCGTCGTCGATGCGGTCGGCGGTGCGGCGCAGCGCCAGCTCGCGCAGCGCCAGCAGGTTGCCCTTGCGAAAGAAGTTGGCCGCCGCGCGCTCGGCCTGCGGCCCGAGGTAGACCTTGCCCTGCTTCAGCCGCTCGAGCAGTTCGTCGGGCGGCAGGTCGACCACCACCACCTCGTCGGCGTCGTCGAACACGCGGTCGGGCACCGACTCCCACACCCGCACTCCGGTGATGCCGCTGACGATGTCGTTCAGGCTTTCCAGGTGCTGCACGTTCATCGTCGACCACACGTCCACGCCGCTGTCCAGCAGTTCGAGCACGTCCTGCCAGCGTTTGGGGTGGCGCGAGCCCGGCGCGTTGCTGTGCGCCAGCTCGTCCAGCAGCAGCAGCGGCTCGGTCTGGTCCGCGGCCCAGGCCAGCGCGCCGTCGAGGTCGAACTCGCGCAACACGTGGCCGCGGTGCGGCACCTGCTTCAGCGGCAGACGCGGCAGGTCCTGCGCCATGTTTTCGGTCTCGGCGCGGCCGTGCGTCTCGACCACGCCGACGCGCAGCGCCACGCCGGCTTGCTGCGCGCTGCGCGCGGCCTCGAGCATGGCGTAGGTCTTGCCCACGCCGGCCGACGCACCGAAGAAGATCTTCAGCCGGCCGCGGCGCGAGCGCGCCTCGTCGCGCTGCACGCGCTGCAGCAGCGCATCGGGGTCAGGGCGCTCGCCGTTGCTCAGCGGCACGGTTTTGGCTCGCGTCGTTGCTCAAAGCCAGCCGGCGCGGCGGAAGCGCCAGTACAGGAAGCCCGCCGCGGCCGCGATCAGGCCCAGCGCCATCGGGTAGCCCCAGCGCCAGGCGAGCTCGGGCATGTGCTCGAAGTTCATGCCCCAGATGCCGGCCAGCGCGGTGGACACCGCGAAGATCGCGGCCCAGGCCGCCAGTTGCTTGGTGGTCTCGGTTTCCTCGATCGTCACCATCGACAGGTTGACCTGGATCGCGGTGCCGATGGTTTCGCGCATCGCCTCGATCGCAGTGCTGATGCGCGCCAAGTGGTCGTGCACGTCGCGGAAGTACTCCTGCGTGTTCATCGCCACCGCCGGCACGCGCCCGCCGTGCAGCTTGGCCGTGACCTCCACCAGCGGCACCACCGCGTGGCGCATCTGGCCGACGCGCCACTTCAGCTCGTACAGCCGCTGGATGTTGTCGTGCGCGGTGCCGCGCTCGAAGATCGTCTCCTCGATCGCGTCGAGCTCGCTCTCGAGCGCATCGAGCACCGGAAAGTAGCGGTCGACCACCGCGTCCATCAGCGCGTACAGCACGAAGCCGGCGCCCTGGCGCAGCTGCTCGGGCTCGCGCTCGCAGCGCTCGCGCACCCCCAGAAAGCCGTGCGGGCTGCGGTTGCGCACCGACAGCACGAAGTTGGCGCCGGCGAAGATCGCGACCTCGCCCGACACCAGCTCGCCGGCCTCGATCTGCGGCACCTTCATCACCACGAACAGCGTCGAGCCGTACTCCTCGATCTTCGGGCGCTGGTGGCCGTGGCTGGCGTCCTCGACCGCCAGCTCGTGCAGCTCGAACTCGCGCTGCATCAGCCGCAGCTCGTCGTCGGTGGCGTCGCGCAGCGCCACCCACACGAAGCAGCCCGGGCGTTGCAGCCATTGGTCGATGTCGTCGATGGCGATGTCGGCGAGCTTGCGCCCTTCTTCGTAGACGACGCAGTTGATCAGCATGGGCCGTGCTCCCAGGGTTCAGCCGGGCGGCATCTTCCCACGGCGTCTGGCGCGCTTGACGCGCGGCCGGGTTTCGTCCTGGCCGAGCAGCCACCACGCCAGCAGCAGCGGCACGGCCATCGCCGCCAGCACCAGCAGCGACCATCCGAGTTCGCGCATGGCCGTGCCTCAGCCGGCCGCCGGCAGCGCACGGGCTGCTGCGGTGGTCGGCAGCCAAGCGCCGGGGCGTTGCGGCGCTGCGTGCGGCGGGGGCTTCATGGGCAGTCTTTCTTCAGGCCTTTGTTCAGGCCAGGCCCAGGCCGGCGAGCAGCAGGTCGATGGCCTTGATGCCGACGAAGGGCACGGCGAGCCCGCCCAGGCCGTACACAGCCAGGTTGCGCCGCAGCAGCGCGGCGGCACCCACCGCGCGGTACTTGACACCCTTGAGCGCCAGCGGGATCAAGAAGACGATGATCAGCGCGTTGAAGATCACCGCCGACAGGATCGCCGAAGCCGGGGTGGACAGCTGCATCACGTTGAGCGCACCCAGCTGCGGATAGGTGGCGACGAAGGCCGCCGGGATGATGGCGAAGTACTTGGCCACGTCGTTGGCGATGCTGAAGGTGGTGAGCGAGCCGCGCGTCATCAGCATCTGCTTGCCGGTCTCGACGATCTCGATGAGCTTGGTCGGGTTGCTGTCGAGGTCGACCATGTTGCCGGCCTCCTTGGCCGCTTGCGTGCCGCTGTTCATCGCCACCGCGACGTCGGCCTGCGCCAGCGCCGGTGCGTCGTTGGTGCCGTCGCCGGTCATCGCCACCAGCCGGCCGCTGTCCTGGTGCTCGCGGATCAGCTTCAGCTTGGCCTCGGGCGTGGCCTCGGCCAGGAAGTCGTCGACCCCGGCCTCGGCGGCGATGGCCGCGGCGGTGAGCCGGTTGTCGCCGGTGACCATCACCGTCTTGATGCCCATGCGGCGCAGCTCGGCGAAGCGCTCCTTGATGCCGTCCTTGACGATGTCCTTGAGCTCGACCACGCCGAGCACGCGCGTGGGCGCGGCGCCGGTGCATTCCGCGACCACCAGCGGCGTGCCGCCGCGGCGCGACACGTCGTCGACCTGCGCGTGCAGCGCCGCGGGGAAGCTGCCTGCACCGTGCTGCACGTACTGGCGGATCGCCTCGGCCGCGCCCTTGCGCAACTGGCGCGGCGCCTCGCCCGGCGGTTGCAGGTCGACGCCGCTCATGCGTGTTTGCGCGCTGAAGTGCAGGAAGTGCGCGCCCAGCGCCGCCACGTCGCGCTCGCGCAGGTTGAAGCGGCGCTTGGCGAGCACGACGATGCTGCGGCCCTCGGGCGTCTCGTCGGCCAGCGAGGCCAGCTGCGCGGCGTCGGCCAGCTGCGCCTCGGTCACGCCGGGCGCCGGCAGGAAGGCGCTGGCCTGGCGGTTGCCCAGCGTGATGGTGCCGGTCTTGTCCAGCAGCAGCACGTCGACGTCGCCGGCGGCCTCGACCGCGCGCCCCGAAGTGGCGATGACGTTGGCCTGCATCATGCGGCTCATGCCGGCCACGCCGATGGCCGAGAGCAGCCCGCCGATGGTGGTGGGGATCAGGCACACCAGCAGCGCCACGAGCACGGTCACGCTGACCACGTCGCCCGAGCCCGATTGCGCCACCGCGAACGCCGAGTACGGCCCCAGCGTGACGATGACGAGCAGGAACACCAGCGTCAACCCGACCAGCAGGATGGTCAGCGCGATCTCGTTGGGCGTCTTCTTGCGGCTGGCGTTCTCGACCATCGCGATCATGCGGTCGACGAAGGTCTCGCCCGGATTGACGCTCACGCGCACGACGATCCAGTCCGACAGCACGCGCGTGCCGCCGGTGACGGCCGAGAAGTCGCCGCCCGATTCGCGGATCACCGGCGCCGATTCGCCGGTGATCGCCGATTCGTCGACCGACGCCACGCCGTCGATGACCTCGCCGTCGGCGGGAATGGTCTCGCCGGCCTCGATCAGCACGATGTCGCCGCGCCGCAGCGCGTCGGCCTCGAGCGGGTGCCAGTGCAGCCGCGTGCGCGCCGCGCCTTCGTGCCAGTCGCCCTCGAGCTTCTTCGCCCAGGTCTGCTTCTTCAGCCCGCGCAGGCTCGCGGCCTGCGCCTTGCTGCGGCCCTCGGCCAGCGCTTCGGCGAAGTTGGCGAACAGCACCGTGAACCACAGCCACAGCGCGATCGCCAGGATGAAGCCGGCGCTCGCCTCGCCGTTGCCGCCCAGCGCCTGCACGAACAGCACGCTCGTGAGCAACGCGCCCAGATAGACGACGAACATCACCGGGTTGCGCCACTGCGCCTGCGGCGCGAGCTTGCGCAAGGCGTCGCGCAGCGCTTCGCGCATCAGGGCCGGATCGAACAGGGTCAGAACTTTTCGGTCGGACATGGTCGTTCCCCGCTACTTGGTCGCCGCCAGCGCGTCCAGTGCCAGGTTCAGGCGCAGCACGTGCACGCGCGGCTCGCCCAGCAGGCCGAGCACGCGGCCTTGCGTGTGCTGATCCACCCACTGCTGCAGCTGCGCCGTGTCGAGCGAGCGCGCGCGCGCCACTCGGGCCACTTGCGCGCGCGCGTTGGCCACCGAGATATGCGGGTCCAGCCCCGAGGCCGAGGCGGTGAGCGCATCCACCGGCACCAGCGCATCGGCCGCCAGGCCGTTGCGCTGGCGGTAGGCGGCGGCGCGCGCGGCGACCGACTCGATCAGCGCGGGGCGCGTCGGCCCCTGGTTGCTTGCGGCCGACAGCGCGGCGTTGTACGGCGCCGCCACCGTCTTGCCGGGCGCGCGCGGGTCGGGGCCCTGGGTGGCGCTGGGGCGCGGGTGGAAGTAGCCATCGCCCTCGAACCACTGGCCGATCAGCGCCGAGCCGACGACCGCGCCGCCGCGCTCGATCAGGCTGCCGCTGGCCTGATGCGGCAGCGCGAGTTGCGCGACGCCGGTGGTCAGCAGCGGATAGGCGACGCCGGTGACCAGCGCCACGAACAGCGCGCCGCGCAGGCAGGCGCCGAACAAGCCCTCGAGCGGCGAAGCGGCGGCCTGTGCGGCCTGGGCGGCGGGGGCGGAAACGGGCAAGGTCTTCATCGGCGTCGTGTTCATCGGGCTTGCAGCATTTGCAGCTGCTCGACGATCGGGCCCAGCGCCAGCGCCGGCAGGAAGGTCAGGCCGCCCACCACCAGCACCACGAACACCAGCATGCCCATGAACAGCGGCGTCGCGGTGGGAAAGGTGCCGGGGCCGGCGGCGACGCTCTTCTTGGCTGCGAGCGAACCCGCGACGGCCAGCATCGGCAGCAGCGTCAGATAGCGGCCGACGAGCATCGCCAGACCGATGGTGGTGTTGAAGAACGGCGTGTTCGCGTTCAGCCCGGCAAAGGCCGAGCCGTTGTTGGCCGTGCCCGAGGTGTAGGCGTACAGCACTTCGGAAAAGCCATGCGCGCCGGGGTTGGCCAGGCTGGCGGCGGTATCGGGCCACAGGCTGGCCAGCGCGGTGAAGCCGAGGATCGACGCCGGATGCGCGAGCACCGACAGCATCACCAGCTTGATCTCGCGCGCCTCGATCTTCTTGCCAAGGAACTCGGGCGTGCGCCCGATCATCATGCCGGCCAGGAAGACGGTGAGGATGGCGTACTGGATCAGGTTGATGAAGCCCACGCCGTCGCCGCCGAACACGCAGTTGAGCATCATCTGCGCCAGCGGCACGAGGCCGCCGATCGGCGTGAGCGAGTCGTGCATGGCGTTGACCGAGCCGGTGGTCGCCGCTGTCGTCGTCGTCACGAACAGCGCGGTGTCGGCGATGCCGAAGCGCAGCTCCTTGCCTTCCATGTTGCCGCCGGGCTGCGTTGCGCTCATCGTCTGATCGGCGCCGGCGCGCGCGAGCAGCGGGTTGCCGGCCTGCTCGGCGCTGAACACCAGCGCCAGGAAGCCGACGAACATCAGCACGAAGGCGCCGAAGAACACCCAGCCCTGCCTGCGCCGGGCCAGCATCAGGCCGAAGCTCACCGTCAGCGCCGACGGAATCAGCAGCATCGACAGGATGTGCAGCACGTTGGTCAGCGGCGTCGGGTTCTCGAAGGGGTGCGCGGCGTTCATGCCGAAGAAGCCGCCGCCGTTGGTGCCGATGTGCTTGATCGTCTCGAAGCTCGCCACCGGCCCCAGCACGAGCTGCTGGCGCGCGCCTTCGAGCGTGGTCGCCGCGGCCTGGCTGGCGAGCGTTTGCGGCATGCCCTGCCAGACGTAGACCAGCGCGAGCACGAAGCACAGCGGCAGCATCACGCGCCAGAGCACGCGCATGAAGTCGACCCAGTAGTTGCCGATGTCGTGGCTGCCGGCGCGCGCCAGCGCGCGGATGAAGCCGCCCGCCGCGGCGACGCCCGCCGTCGCGCCGCCAAACATCAAGAAGGTGATCGCCGCCATCTGCGTCGCGTTGGACAGGCTCGCCTCGCCCGAATACGACTGCCAGTTGGTATTGGTGATGAACGACGCCGCGGTGTTGAAGGCGAGGTCCGGCGGCTGCGCCGCGTTGCCCAGGCCGTTCAGCGGCAGCCAGCCTTGCGCGCGCAGCAGCAGGTAGCCCAGCGCCATCATCGCGGCGTTGGACAGCAGCAGCGCGAGCGCGTAGCGCGCCCAGCCCATGCGCTCGGCCGGATCGACGCCCAGCGCGCGGTACGACAGGCGCTCGAGCAGCCAATGCCCGCTGTCGTCGAAGCAGCGGGCCAGCCAGCGGCCCATGAGCCATGCGAGCCCGGTCATGACGGCGAGCACGAGCACGAATTCGGCGGCGATGAGTTGCATGGCCGCCCTCACAGCCGCCGCAGCGCGAGCACCATCGCCGCCGTGGCGGCGAAGAAGGCGGCCGACAGGCCGATGTACAGCAGGTCTTGCATCGTGGCCCTCCCGTGCTCAGAACTGCTCGGGCCGCAGCAAGGCGTAGCCGAGGTAGACGAACAGGCCGAACGCGAAGCCGCCGGCAAGCCAGTAGACGAGGCTCAGCGTGCTCATGGCCGCAGTGCGCAGGCAGGGGCCGCGCCGACGGCGGCTTGATCGAGTGTCACGACGTTGTTCCTTGCGATCGATGGTGCAACGCTGGATGCAGCGGCGCCTGGCCGCGGCCAGCGCAGCGTGGCCGGCCGCGCGGGGCAGGCGATGTCCATGAATCCCTTCGTTGATGTGGCTGCACCATGCTAGGCAGCACGCCATCAAGACGCTGCCAAGAAGCGCCGTTCGCCCATCAAGAACGCATCAAGGTACGGCCGCAGCGGCGGCGCTACTTGAACCCCAGCCGCTGCGGCAGCCAGGTCGACAGCGCGGGCACGAAGGTGATGATCAGCAGGATCACGCCGTGCGCCGCAAGGAAGGGCTTGAGTTCGCGCACCAGCGCGCCCATCGGCACCCGTGCGACGTTGCTGGTGACGAACAGCAAGCTGCCCACCGGCGGCGTGAGCATGCCCAGCGTCAGGTTGTAGATCACGATCATCGCGAAGTGCGTGGGGTCCACGCCCAGGTGCACCGCCACCGGCGCCAGGATCGGCGCCAGTACCATCACGCCGGGCAGCGGCTCGATGAAGATGCCGAAGGCGAGCAAGAACAGGTTGACCGCGATCAGGAACGCGGCCTGCGAGAACTGCTGCGCCACCATCCACTCGGCCATGCGCTGCGGCACGCCCTCGATCGTCAGCACCCAGGCGAAAGCACCCGACAGGCCGATGATGATCAGCACCGACGCCGACAGCAACGCCGAGCGCGCCAGGATGTCGGGCAGCGCGCGCCACTGCAATGTGCGGTAGACGAACTTGCCGCACAGCAGCGCGTAGAACACCGCCACCACCGAGGCCTCGGTCGGCGTGAACCAGCCGGCGCGCATGCCGCCCAGGATCAGCAGCGGCAGCGCCAGCGCCGGCAGCGCCTTGATGCTGGTGACGGCGATCTCGCGCCAGCCGGGGTGCTCGCCGTCGCCGCGGTAGTCGCGCTGCTTGCTCACGTGCCAGTTGACCGCGCACATGCCCAGCGCGATCAGCAGCCCCGGCAGCAGCCCGGCGGCGAACAGCGTGCCCACCGACACGCGCTCGTCTTGCAGCGCGTAGATGATCATGATGATCGACGGCGGGATGATCGGCCCGACGATGGCGGTGGACGCGGTCAGTGCCGCGGCGTAGGCGCGCTCGTAGCCCGCCTTGTCCATCATGCGGATCATCATCGCGCCCGGCCCGGCCGCGTCGGCCAGCGCCGAGCCCGAAATGCCCGAGAAGAAGGTCAGCCCGGCGACGTTGGTGTAGCCCAGCCCGCCGCGGCGGTGGCCGACGAACTGCGAGGCAAAGCGCAGCAGCACCTCGGTGAGCGAGCCGCCGCTCATCAGCTCGGCCGCCAGGATGAAGAAGGGCACCGCCATCAGCGGAAAGCTGTCGATGCCGGTGAAGGTCTCCTTCAGCAGCACGATCAGCGGATAGTGCGAGCCCAAGGCGATCGCCGCCAGCGCCGCCAGCCCCAGCGCGAAGGCCACCGGCACGCCGATGGCCAGCAGCACGCAAGCCGCGATCAACAGGATCAGCGAGGCGCTCATCGAAGGCTGCCGCGGCTACATCGACGCCGCCGCGCTGGCGTCGAAGTGCGCATCGGCGGCGAAGCGGCGCTCGCGCACGAAGCCGCGCACGATGAACAGCCAGTGCACCAGCAGCAGCGCGCCGCCTACCGGCATCGCCGCGTAGATGAAGGCGAAGGAGATCTGCGTCGCCGCGGTGGTCTGGAACTGCGTGCGCTGCATGTAGAGCCAGCCGTACCAGACCATGAAACCGAAGAAGCCGCCCAGCAGCAGCGCGACCACGCAGCGCAAGGCCACGGCGGCCGTGCGCGGCAGCGCGTCTTGCAGGTTGTCGATGGCGATGTGGCCGCCGTAGCGCAGCACCGGGCCGGCGCCGGCGAAAGTGAGCCAGATCATCAGGTGGCGCGCCACCTCCTCGGCCCACTCGATCGACTCGTGCGTCAGGTAGCGCAGCGCGACGTTGGTGAAGATCAGCAGCGCCATCGCCGCGAGCAAGGCGATCAGCACCCAGCGGTTGGCCGCCAGCAAGGCGCGCTCGACACGTTCCATCGACGCTTGCCCCGCGCGCCGCGCCGCCTGTCCTGGCCCTGCCGGCTGCTTACTTGACGGCCTGGATCGCGGCGATCTTGTCGGCGCCGAACTCCTTGGCGAAGTTCGGGTACACGGTCTGCACCGCCTTGCGGAAGCTGTCGCCGTCGACCTTTTCCACCACCTGCATGCCGTCCTTCTTGAGCTGCGCGATGCCGCTGGCCTCGTCGTCGTTGACCTTCTTGCGCTGCGCGGCGCCGGCCTTCTTGCCGGCCTCCAGGAACACCTGCTTGTCGGCGTCGCTCAGCTTGGCCCACACCGACGGCGTCAGGATGATCACCGCCGGCGAGTAGACGTGGCCGGTCAGCGACAGATGCTTTTGCACCTGCGCGAACTTGGCCGCCAGGATCACCGGGATCGGGTTCTCCTGGCCGTCGACCGTGCCTTGCTGCAATGCGCCGAACACTTCGGGCCAGGCCATCGGCGTGGGCAGCAGGCCGAAGCTCTTGTAGCCCTCCATGTGCACCTTGTTCTCCATCGTGCGCACCTTCAGGCCGGCGGCATCTTGCGCGCTGACGATCGGACGCTTGTTGTTGGTCATGTGGCGAAAGCCGTTCTCGGTCCAGGCGATGCCCACCAGGCCCTTGGCCTGCATCTTCTTCAGCATGTCCTGGCCGATGGGGCCGTCCATCACGTGGCGCGCGTGGTCGTAGTCGCGCAGCAGGAAGGGGATGTCGACGATCTTGACCTCGGGCACGAAGTTGCCCAGCGGCCCGGTGCTGGTGTTGACCAGGTCGAGCGTGCCCAGCTGCACCGCCTCGATCATCTCGCGCTCGCCGCCCAGCGCGCTGTTCGGGAACTGCTGGCAGCTGTAGCGGTTGGCCGTGCCCTTGGCGATCTCGTCGCAGAAGGTGTTGGCGCCCACGCCGTAGTGCGACTCCTTGCTGGTGGGGTAGCCGATCTTCAGCACGGTCTGCGCCGAGGCGGCGCCGGCCAGGCCGAGCGCGGCGGCGGCGATCAAGGTGGCGGTGGTGCGCGGCATGGACGGACTCCTTCGCAATGGGCGGTGGCAACGGGCAACGGGCGACGAGGCAGGGACGCCGCATTGTGCGGGCATCCGATTGGCGTGCGCGACGGCGCCGGGCGGCATGCCGGCTGCGCGGTCGCGCACTGCGACAATGCACCGCATGGACGCCACGCTGACGCTTGCCCGCCCCGACGACTGGCACTTGCACCTGCGCGACGGCGACGCGCTGCGCGCGGTGCTGGCGCACACCGCGCGGCAGTTCGCGCGCGCCGTCGTCATGCCCAACCTGCAGCCGCCTGTGACCACCACCGCGCTGGCGCTGCAATACCGCCAGCGCATCGTCGATGCCTTGCCCGATGTCTTGCCCAACGCCAGCGCGGGCGCCGGCTTCAAGCCGCTGATGACGCTGTACCTGACCGACGCGACGCCGCCGGGCGAGGTGCGCCGCGCGCGCGAGGCCGGCATCGTCGCCTTCAAGCTGTACCCGGCCGGCGCCACCACGCACAGCGATGCCGGCGTCACCGACATCCGCAAGACCTACGCCACGCTCGAGATGATGCAGCGCGAGGGCCTGCTGCTGCTGGTGCACGGCGAGGTCACCGACCCGGCGGTCGACCTGTTCGACCGCGAGGCGGTGTTCATCGATCGGGTGCTCGAGCCGCTGCGCCGCGACTTCCCGGCGCTGAAGATCGTGTTCGAGCACATCACCACGCTGCAGGCCGCGCAGTACGTGGCCGCCGGCAACGAGCGGCTGGGCGCGACGATCACCGCGCACCACCTGCTGTTCAACCGCAACGCGATCTTCCAGGGCGGGTTGCGCCCGCACTACTACTGCCTGCCGGTGCTGAAAAGGGAAGAGCACCGCCGCGCGCTGCTGCAGGCGGCGACATCGGGCTCGCCGCGCTTTTTCCTCGGCACCGACAGCGCGCCGCACGCCGCGGTGCTGAAGGAGCACGCCGCGGCCTGCGCCGGCTGCTACACCGCGCTGTCGGCGCTGGAGCTGTACGCCGCGGCCTTCGACGCCGCCGGCGCGCTGGACAAGCTGGAGGGCTTCGCCAGCTTCTTCGGTGCCGACTTCTACGGGCTGCCGCGCAACGACGGCCGCGTCACGCTGCGCCGCCAGCCGTGGACGTTGCCCGAAACCGTACCCTTCGGTGCGCAAACGCTCAAGCCGCTGTGTGGCGGCGAGACCCTGGCCTGGCAACTCGTCGACGAGGGCGAACGATGATCGACAAACCCGCGCGCATCGCGCTGCTGATCGACGCCGACAACTCGCCGGCGGCGAAGATCGACGTCATCCTGGCCGAGCTGGCCAAGGCCGGCGTCAGCAACATCCGCCGCGCCTACGGCAACTGGAAGAAGGACGCGCTCAAGGGCTGGGAGGCGGTGCTGCACGAGTATGCGATCCGCCCGGTGCAGCAGTTCGACTACAGCAAGGGCAAGAACGCCACCGACATGGTGATGGTGATCGAGGCGATGGATCTGCTGTACACCGACCGCCCCGAGGCCTTCGGCATCGTGTCGTCGGACGCCGACTTCACGCCGCTGGTGATGCACCTGAAGGCCAAGGGCGCGCTGGTGTTCGGCTTCGGCGCGAAGAAGACGCCGCTGCCCTTCGTCAACGCCTGCTCGCGCTTTCTGTACCTGGAGAACCTGGGCCAGGCCGAGGCGGCGGCCGAGCCGCGCGCGGCAAAGACTGCCAAGCCCAAGGCCAAGGCAGCGGCGGCGGCCAAGACCAAGGACGGCAAGGACAGCCCTGCCGCCGCCGCCAGCGGCGATGGCAACGGCGAAGCCGCGCCCACGCGCATGGACACCGCGGCGCTGAAGCAGGACGCGCGGCTGGTGAGCCTGCTGCGCAACGCGGTGGAATCGGCCGCGGGCGAGGACGGCTGGTCGGCGCTGGGCCGCGTCGGCCAGCAGATCGGCAACCAGGCCTCGTTCGATGCGCGCAACTACGGCTACCGCAAGTTGAGCGACCTGATCGAAGCCACCCAGCTGTTCGACATCGACAAGCGCGACAAGCACCTGTACCTGCGCGACAAGCGGCTGGCCAAGGGCGGCGGCTGAGACGTCGGCTGGATGTCGTCGCGCTCTTGCTGCCGAACTGGCGCCTGTCGTTGAAGCCCGCCATTGAATCCACGCTGGCCGCCCCCATTCTTCGCGCCGGCAACACACAAGGTTTCCCGCCATGAAACGAATCATGCTTTTCGTGATGACCAACCTGGCCGTGATGGTCGTGCTGGGCATCGTCATCAACATCTTCGGGTTGAACCGCTGGCTCGACGCCAACGGGCTGAACGTCGGCGGGCTGCTGGTGTTCTCGCTGGTGGTGGGTTTTGCCGGCGCGATCATCTCGCTGCTGATGAGCAAGACCATGGCCAAGGCCAGCACCGGCGCGCAGCTCATCAACGACTCGAACGACCCGACGCACGCCTGGATCGTCGGCGCGGTCAAGCGTTTTGCCGACTCAGCCGGCGTGAACATGCCCGAGGTCGCGATCTACGAAGGCCCGCCCAACGCCTTCGCCACCGGCGCGTTCAAGAACTCGGCGCTGGTGGCGGTGTCCACCGGGCTGCTGCAGAGCATGACGCGCGAAGAGGTCGAGGCGGTGATAGGCCACGAGGTCGCGCACGTGGCCAACGGCGACATGGTGACGATGACGCTGATCCAGGGCGTGATGAACACCTTCGTCGTCTTCATCTCGCGCATCGTCGGCTACTTCGTCGACCGCGTGCTGCTGAAGAACGAGCGCGACGGCGTCGGCCCCGGCTTCATGATCACCACCATCGTCATGGACATCCTGCTCGGCTTCGTCGCCGCGATGATCGTCGCCTGGTTCTCGCGCCAGCGCGAGTTCCGCGCCGACGCCGGCGCCGCGCAGCTGATGGGCCGCAAGCAGCCGATGATCAACGCGCTGGCACGTCTGGGCGGGCTGGACCCGGGCGAGATGCCCAAGACGCTGCAGGCGATGGGTATCAGCGCGCGGCCCAGCGGCCTGATGGCGCTGTTTTCCAGCCACCCGCCGATGGAGCAGCGCATCGCGCGGCTGCAGCAGGCGAGTTGAGCCGGGGCCATAGGCCCGGACGGCTCTGGCCGCGCGAACTCGTGCGTGATCGACCGCCGCGCATGATCAAGCGCGTGCAGCGAATCGCCTGCTCAGTGGCCGCCTGGAGCTGATGTATGCTGCGTGCGAACTTCAGGGCCGGGCGGGCGTAGTTCAATGGCAGAACTTCTGCTTCCCAAGCAGATAGCGTGGGTTCGATTCCCATCGCCCGCTCCACTTCAGCGCAGGCTGAGGCAGTCCTGAGTCGCTGATCCTTGCACCGCGCCCTTCGCGCCCTTCGCGCCCCAGTGCGCGCCCGGAAAGACAAACGCCCTTGGAGATCGGCGATCTGCAAGGGCGTTGAGGGTCTTGGTGGCGCTTCAGGGACTCGAACCCCGGACCTGCGGATTATGATTCCGTCGCTCTAACCGACTGAGCTAAAGCGCCAGCAGCCGGCGATTATAACGGTCTGCCGTGTGTCATTCGCCGGGGCCTGGCGGCCGCGGCCACCCCTTCATCGACGATGTTCAGCTTCTTCAAGAAGAAGCCGCCTGCTGCTGCAGTGCCGGCTGATCCAACACCTGCTCCACCCGTAGCCGCGGTCGAGGCCGTGGACGTGGCGCCGTCAGCGGCCTCGAGCGACCCGCTGCCGGTGGCGCTGCCGCCGGCCGAGCCCGGCGATGCCGCCTGCGATCTGCCGCAGCCTGGCGCGCCCGGCGCGGCCCAGCCCGCGCTTCGCGCGGGCTGGATGCAGCGGCTGCGCCAGGGCTTGCGCAAGACCAGCACCGGCATCGCTCAGGTCTTCACCGGTGTACGCATCGACGAAGCGCTGTATGAGGAACTGGAGGCCGCGCTGCTGCTGGCCGATGCCGGCATGCCGGCCACCGAGTACCTGCTGAACGACCTGCGCCGGCGCGTCAAGGACCACAAGGCCACCGAGCCGGCGCGCGTCAAGGACCTGCTGGTTGACGCGATGGCCGACCTGCTCGAACCGCTGCAGCGCTCGCTGGAGCTCGGGCGCGAGTCGCCGACAGTGATCATGGTCGTGGGCGTCAACGGTGCGGGCAAGACCACCAGCATCGGCAAGCTGACACGCTGGCTGGCGCAGGCCGAGCAAAAGGTGCTGCTGGCGGCGGCCGACACCTTTCGTGCGGCTGCACGCGAGCAGCTGTCGGTGTGGGCGGGCCGCAACGAGGTCGAGATCATCGCCCAGCACGGCGGCGACCCGGCCGCGGTCAGCTTCGATGCGGTGGCCGCCGGCCGGGCGCGCAACTGCGACGTGGTCATCGCCGACACCGCGGGCCGGCTGCCGACGCAAACCCACCTGATGGAAGAGCTGAAGAAGATCCGCCGCACCATCGCCAAGGCGCAGGCCGGTGCGCCGCACGAGGTGCTGCTGGTGGTCGACGGCAACACCGGCCAGAACGCGCTCGCGCAGGTCAAGGCCTTCGATGCCGCGCTGGGGTTGACCGGCCTGGTCGTGACCAAGCTCGACGGCACCGCCAAGGGCGGCGTGCTGGCCGCGATCGCGCGCTGGGGCGCTCAGCAAGGGCGCGTGGTGCCGGTGTACTTCATCGGCGTGGGCGAAACGCTGCAGGACCTGCAGGCGTTCAACGCGCGCGAGTTCGCGCAGGCCTTGGTGGCTTGAACCACGCGGTCGCCTGAACTGCGGTGCGGGATGCCAAGCCGCCGCCCCGGCGGGCGAGCGCGGCGTGCCCGGCCGCGCAGCGGGTTGTCAGCCGGCCGCGCGCGCCGCATGCGGCGCGGCATCGAGTTCGTCGTAGAAGCCCGAAGGCACCGGCTCGAAGCCTGCATCGCGGGCGGCGGCGTCGCCGTGCTGCAGCAGTTCCTCGATCTCGGCCACCGGAATCAACGGCATCGGCTGCGACGCGCGCGGTCTGGCCGGCACTTCGGCCGCCGCCGTGCCGGCTGAGCGCGCCAGCACGCCGCCGAGCAAGGTGCGCAGTGCCGACGCGGTGGGCAGCTGCTCTTCGTTCCACACCAGCACCTCGATGCCGGCGGCCTGCAGCACGCGGGCCATGCGCTCGTGCCGGTGGCGGCTGCGCTCGGTCTGCGTCTGGCCGCAGATGTCGATCGCGGCCAGCACGCGCGAGTCGGCGTTGCACACCAGCAGATCGGCGCTGAGGCCGCCGACGCGCTGCATCCATTCCGCATGCGACTGGCGCGTGGGCACCTGCAGGAAGCGCGACAACGGCACCTGCGCCAGCACCAGCATGCCCGGCAGCGCGGTGCGCAACAGCTCGTGCGCGCGCCGCTCGGCCACGGTCAGCACGCGCGTGGCTTGCGGCGGCCAGTCCTGCACGGTGTCCAGCGCTTCGCGCCGCGTGGATGCCTCGCGCGCGGCCGCTGGCCGGCGCTGGCGCAGCAGCAGGCCAAGCAGCAGCATGGCCGAACAAAGGGCGAGGGCGGCAATCGGGTCGAACAGTGCCATGGCAGCGATCGGGTAAATGGCCTCGGGTTCGCTACCGTAGGCGCGGCGTCGGCGCGCGTCCAGCGCGCGACCGCGACATTGGTATCCAGACGTTGCCGGATCAGCGGGTGCGTGGCATGTGCCGGGCCTGGGCGTGCATTGCTGCACGAACGCGCGATCCCGGGTGCGGTGCGGTGTTCAGTGCGGGAAGGCCCCGCCCATGCGCTTGAGCATCTTCATCAGGCCGCCGCCCTTCATCTTCTTCATCATGCCCTGCATCTGCTCGAACTGGTTGAGCATGCGGTTGACGTCCTGCACCTGCACGCCAGCCCCGGCGGCGATGCGCCGCTTGCGGCTGGCCTTGATGAGTTCGGGCTTGCGCCGCTCCAGGGGCGTCATCGAGCAGATGATGCCTTCCATGCGGCGCACGTCGCGTTCGGCGCGGTCGAGGTCGGCACCGGCCGCCTTGGCGCTGATCTGGCTGGGCAGCTTGTCCATCAAGCCGGCCAGCCCGCCCATGTTCTTCATCTGCGAGATCTGGGCGAGAAAGTCGTTCAGGTCGAAACTGGCGCCGCTCTTGACCTTGTCGGCCAGCTTCTGCGCGGCTTGCAGGTCGACGTTGGTCTGCACCTGCTCGACCAGCGCGACGATGTCGCCCATGCCCAGCACCCGCCCGGCGTGGCGCTCGGCGTCGAACAGCTCCAGGCCGTCGATCTTCTCCGACACGCCGGCAAACTTGATCGGCGCACCGGCCACTTGCCGCACCGACAGTGCCGCGCCGCCGCGCGCATCGCCGTCGAGCTTGGTCAGGACCACGCCGGTCAGCGGCAGCGCGTCCTTGAAGGCCTTGGCCGTGTTGACGGCGTCCTGGCCCTGCATCGCGTCGACCACGAACAGCGTTTCCACCGGCCGCAGCACTTCGTGCAATTCGCGGATCTCGGCCATCAGCGCTTCGTCGATGCCCAGGCGGCCGGCGGTGTCGACCAGCAGCACGTCGAAGTAGTGGCGCCTGGCATGGTCCAGCGCCGCCAGCGCGATCTCGCGCGGCCTTTGCTCGGGTGTCGAGCCGAACCACTCGGCGCCGGCTTGCTTGGTCACCAGCTTCAACTGCTCGATCGCCGCCGGGCGATAGACGTCGGCTGACACGGTCAGCACCTTCTTCTTGCGCTTGTCGATCAGGAACTTGGCCAGCTTGGCGGTGGTGGTGGTCTTGCCGGCGCCTTGCAGGCCCGCCATCAGGATCACCGCCGGCGGCTGCGTGGCCAGGTCGAGCTCGGCCACGCCGGCGCCCATCGTCGCCGCGAGCTCCTTGTGCACGATGCCGACCAGCGCCTGGCCCGGATTCAGCGCGCCGGCCACCTCGTGGCCCAGCGCCTTGTCCTTGACGCGGGCGATGAAGTCGCGCACCACCGGCAGCGCCACGTCGGCTTCGAGCAGCGCCATGCGCACCTCGCGCAGCATGTCCTGCACGTTGCTTTCGGTAATGCGCGCCTGGCCGCGCATCGTCTTGACGAGGCGCGACAGCCGTTCGCTCAGGGTGGAGGCCATCGGGCGGCAGTCGGCGCGGGCGGCGCGACCGCGAAAGTACACTGTCGCGATGATTCTATCGTCCGCATCTTCGGGCTTTGCCGGGGCCTGGGCGGTGGCAGTGGCGGCGGTGGCCGCCTATGTGGTGGCCGCGCTGCGCGGCGGCGCGCAAGAGCGTGGGCTGTCGGTGGCGCTGCTGGTGGGCGTGCTGCTGCATGCCTTGCTGTTGCTGCTGGAGATCGGCGGCGTCGGCAACGCGCACGGCGTGGCCCGCATGGGGTTCGGGCCGGTGGTTTCGCTCACGGTGTGGCTGGTGCTGGCGGTGCACGCCTTCGAGAGCCGTCTCGTGCCACAACCCGGCGTGCGCCGCGTGCTGGCGCTGCTGGGTGCCGCGGCCGTGCTGCTGGCCTGGGCGCTGCCGGGCGAGCCGCATCCGTTGGCAGGCTCGCCGCTGGCGCCGCTGCACTGGGTGCTGGGCGTGGGCGCTTACGGCCTGTTCGGCGCCGCGGTGCTCCACGCGGCGATGCTGGATGCTGCCGACACGCGGCTGCGCCAACATGCCGGCCGCGCGACCGGCGCGCTGGGCATGCCGCTGCTGCAACTCGAGCGAATCACGTACCGCTTCGTGGAAGCCGGATTCGCCGTGCTCAGCGCGGCGTTGATCCTGGGCGTGCTGACCGAGGTGCAATGGCGCTGGACCCACAAGAACGTGTTCTCGCTGCTGGGCTGGGGCGTGATTGCCGCACTGCTCGCCGGGCGGCGGTTGTACGGCTGGCGCGGCCGGCGCGCGACTCGCTGGTTGTACGCTGGCGCGCTGCTGCTGTTGCTGGCCTATGCCGGCTCGCGCTTCGTCATGCAGTTCGTGCTTGGCCGGCCGGTGGATTGACATGCGCGTCGTGGGCGGTTCGACATGAAGTTCCTGGTGGTGCTGCTGGTGGTGGTGGTGGTCGGTTGGCTGCTGCTGCGCGGCCGGTCGCGCGAGCCGGCGCGCGGTGCCGCGACCGCGCCGAAGTCGCTCGAAGTCGTTGCCTGCCGCCACTGCGGCGTGCACTTGCCGCGCGCTGAATGCGTGGAGGACCGCACCGGCGTGTACTGCTCGCAAGAGCACCGGATCGCCGGCCCCAGCGCCAGATAGTCCGGCCGATCGGCTCAGCCGATCGTGCGATATGTCTCGGCATGGCCGGTTGTGGAATGGCCTGGACACGCTGCGCGCAGCGCGCGGTTACGACTGTGACGCAATGCGCCCTTGATTGCGCACGCGCCGCGGCGCCGATCACTCGCGCGCGGCGCGCTGGAATATCCAGCCAAATCAAAGCGTTGCGCTGAAAGCTGGGCCGGCGCAAAGCCACGTCAAGCCGGTGTGACCGGCTGCGCCGCGCCTTGTTCCACATGGTGAGGTCGAACCAGGCGTAGTCGTCGGTCTGGTCATCTGTTTTGCCCCCTGAATCGTGGGGGTGTGAGCCCGAAGTGGGGCCACCATAATCGGCGCCGATTCAATGCCTGGGTGCGCTTGTCGCCCAGGCAGGCGGCGTCATCGCCGGCGCAAGGAGTTTTTGAACATGCGGGTGTTCCGTTCGAATCTGATGCCCGGTGCCGTGCCTGGCATCGTCATCGACATGGCGCTGTGCTTCGTGGCATTGCTGCTGGCGGCGTCGTCGCTGACGCACCGCTACGCGACCATCCACACGGTGAACGTGCCGGAACTGCCGCTGATCCTGGCTGGCGCAACAATCTTCTCGCTGGTGATGGCGCTGATGTACGCCATCGTCGGCCTGTACCGGCCGACGCCGATCTCGGCGGTGTCGGCGGTGGGGCGCACCGTGTTCGCCCTTCTGGTCGGTGCCTACCTGACCAGCCTGAGCCTGCGCACCGTGGCCGATCGCGGTTACATCGAGCAGCTGCTGCCCGCGGCCCTGACCTATCTGGTGGTCGGCCTGGTGTTCGTTCGCGCCGGCATGGTGGTGATGCGCCGGGTTGCGCCGCTGCCGCGCGTGCTGATCGTCGGCATCAACCCCGAGGCGCTGGCGCTGGCGCAAGACCTGAAGTCGTCGCGGCGCGGCGGCCGCGATGTGGTGGGGCTGTATCCGGCCGTTGTCGATGGCGCCGGTACGGCTGCGGAGGTGGCCGGCATGCGCGTGTTCGGGCGCAACCAGCCGATCACCGAGTTGGTGTCGCGCTACGACGTGCAGGAGATCATCGTCGCGGCGCGTGAGCGGCGCGGCGGCGGCGTGCCGATGGACGAACTGCTGGCCTGCCGCATCAGCGGCATCCCGGTGATGGACCTGGCGGCCTACACCGAATCGGCGCGCGGCGAGGTGCCGATCGACAGCCTCAAGGGCAGCTGGCTGGTCTATGGCCACGGTTTCGTGCAGGGTCAGATGCGGCAAGCGCTGAAGCGGGCCTTCGACATCCTCAGCTCGACCTTGCTGCTGGTGGTAGTGTCACCGCTGATGCTGCTGACCGCCATCGCGATCAAGCTCGAGAGCCCGGGGCCCGTGCTGTACCGGCAGGAGCGCGTCGGCCTGCGCGGGCGCAGCTTCATGTGCACCAAGTTCCGCAGCATGTGCGTCGATGCCGAGGGCGACGGCGTCGCGCGCTGGGCAAGCAAGAACGATCCGCGCGTCACCCGCATCGGCGCGTTCCTGCGCAAGAGCCGCATCGACGAGCTGCCGCAGCTGTGGAGCGTGTTCACCGGCGAGATGAGCCTGGTCGGCCCGCGCCCCGAGCGCCCGGCCTTCGTCGAAGAGCTGAAGCGGCAAATTCCGTTCTACGAGATCCGCCACACCGTCAAGCCCGGCATCACCGGCTGGGCCCAGGTGCGCTACCGCTATGGCGAGTCGATGGACGATGCCAAGCGCAAGCACCAGTTCGATCTGTACTACGTGAAGAACAACTCGCTGCTGCTGGACCTGCTGGTGCTGGTCGAGACGGTGAGCGTGATTGCGTTTCGCGAGGGGCAGTAGGCGCGTCTGCGCAACAAGAGGGCTAACGAGCCTAAGGCGCTGTCAGCAAACTACTTTTGCAAGTTGCTCGGACCCGATAGCATCGCGGGATGGATGACGATGAATCGAAGGTTGCCGAGAAGTATGAAGCGCTGCGCGGCGTGATGGACGAGCAGCTGCGTCGACTGTAGGCGGCGACCGAGGCGCGTGCGCTTGGCTACGGCGGAGTCAGCATCGTCGCGCGAGCGGTGGGCTTGACGCGGCCGACGATCACCTCGGGCATGAAGGAGTTGGGTGACGCCAGGCAACTGGTGCCGATAGCGCCGAAGTCCCGGGTGCGGCGCGAAGGCGCGGGCCGGCCTCGGGCCACAGACCGCGATGCGGAACTGCGCACGGCGCTGGAAGAGCTGATCAAGCCGACGACCCGAGGCCATCCGATGTCGCCGCTGCGCTGGACTTGCAAGAGCGTGCGCGCCTTGGCCGCGGAGTTGACGCGCCAGGGGCACCGGGTGAGCCATCAGACCGTGAGCGAAGTGCTGCAGAAGCTGGGCTACAGCTTGCAGGCCAATCGCAAGACCCGCGAGGGCACCGAGCATCCGGACCGCAACGAAGGGCTTGCGCGTGCGTGCGGCGCTTGATACCGATGCGTACCCCACCGGAGTCAAAGTCGACGACGCCGCGATGGCCGCACTGCACTTGACTTCAGACCCGTTTCATGGCGACTGGAACTACGCGATCGCTCCGGGCGGATCGGCTCGACTCAAGAAACCCCGCACGCTCCGCGCGAAGTTGTAATAGTGATTATTTGACAGTTCCTAACGACACTCGTTCGTTCAGATCGGTCCCCACCTTCGAGCGCCTTCTATTGCCGCGCGCCCTCGGAGGACACTGAACCCGGGAAGGTGTTACCTCCTAAGTTGACGGTCGCGCGGCTAGGCTGCGGGTCGCGGATCGACGCCCGTCGCCCGCGGTCGACGCGCCTTGTGCCACAGGTGCGGCAGCAGCAGCCGCAGCGGCATGCGACGCAGATGGTGGCGCCAGAGAACCAGCGCCGCGGCGGCGCGCTGCGCGCGTGGCCGAGCGCGGTCGAGTTCGGCCGGCGCCAGGACCGCGCCGAACAGCTCGCGCAGCACTCGATGCCCCGGCCCCACGGCGCGCAGCCGCGCCTCGGCCGCGGCACTGATCGGCGTCTGCAGCCACTGCCCGCAGAAGTGGCAGGCCAGGAGCAGGGGCTCGGCCAGGCCGAGCTCGTCGGCGCGGCCGAGCAGCGCGGGCCAGAAGTCGCCGTCGAGCGCGCCGTGATGGCGCAGCAGGCCGTCCAGGTCGACCAGGTCGCGCATTCGCTCCAGCGGCTGCGAATCGAAGAACAGGTGAGCGGCGCTGTGCAGCACCTGGTCGGCGGGCGAGAGCACCGACCAGCCCGGCCAGCCGCTCGCGCGGCACTCGGCGAGCAGCAGCGGCATGGCCACCGCCACCGGCCCGAGCGGCGGCAGGATGTTGTGGTGCACGTCCAGCTCGACCGGATGCGCCGGGTGCCGCAGCGGCGGCGCCTCGTGGCTCCACTCGTGGTAGTAGCGCCGGTCGTGCTCGTCGAGGTCGGGCTCCCGCCAGCCGTCGGCGGCCAGGGCCGCAAGCGCCTGGGCCAGCGCGCCGCGCGGCACGAGGATGTCCAGGTCCGACGGCAGCCGACCGGCGGCGATCGGCAAGCGTTGCGCCTGGTAGGCCGACCCCTTGAGCAGCACCAGCGGCGTGCCCAGGTCCTGCAGCGTGCGCCCGATGCGCGTCGCGGCCCAGGCCACCAGGCGCTGGCGGTAGCGGGAGGTCTGGCGCTCGGACAGCAGCAGCCGCGCTGCCGGCTCGGGCACGGCCCGCAGCAGGTCGGCGGCGGCCAGCGTCTCGGCCAGGCGCGCCAGCAGACGCAGCCGACGCGTCTGGCGGACCGTGTCCTGCCACTGCGCCAGCGACCAGCCGACGGCGATCTCGGGCTCTTGCAGCGCCCGCAGCCAGGGCCAGCGCATCAGGCGGGTTCCGCCAGCGGGCTGCGCTGGTGCTGTTCTTCGCGCACCTGCAGCCACAGGCGGTCGAGCGCCGCCAGCGCGTCGTCGAGCCGGCTGTAGCTCAACTGCCAGCCGCTGCAGACCGCGGTCAGGTGCGACACGGCGTCGAAGCCGCGCTCGCCGTTGTCCTGGTAGTTGAAGGCGTTGAACGCCAGCGAGCCGAACATCACGTGCGGCGCCATGCGCTGCAGGCTCAACGGTGCGTCGGCCGCCCAGCGCGGCATGACCACCGCGCCGGGCCGCACCCACTCGTGGCGCCGGTCCACCGCGTCCCGGTCGGCGGCGAGGTGTGCCACCGTGCCCTTGCGCGTCTTCGGGAACAGCGGGCCGAGCGGCGCCCCGGGCGCGAAGGCGCGGATCAGGTCGATCGACTGGTTCTTCAGCGCCACCGGCTTGAGCAGCGCGATGAAGCGCCGCCGCTGCGGGCAGAACGTGCCGAACTCGTCCGACAGCAGTCGCCAGCCGCGCAGCGACAGCGCCGCCGTCAGCGTGCTCTTGCCCGAGCCCGGCGTCGCCGGCAGCACCAGCGCCAGGCCGTCGCGTTCGACGACGCCGGCATGCAGCAGCAGCAGGTGGGCCAGGCGCTGGCCGATCAGCCAGTTGCTGCCCCACTCGAGCAGGGGCAGCGCGGTGTCGGCGGGAAACGGGCTGAAGGGGCGCTGGAAGTCGCAGTCGAATTCGACCTGCGGTCGGATCAGGCGGCGCCAGCCGCCGACGCGCCGGATCGACACATGGTGGTCGGCCCAGGGGGCTTCGTCGGTCAGCGGAAACTGGGCGTAGACACGGTGGATCTGCTCAGCGAGGGCCGCCGAATCGCTGGCGACACGCACCGATGTGGCACCCAGGTCGAAGCCCAGGCGCCCGGTGCGCAGGCGGCGGCGCAGGTCGTCGACAGCGGCGTCAGCGACGCGCCGGACGCCGGACGGTGCGGTCACGCCGCCGCCAATGGCGCGGGCTCCAGCAGGCCGGCGTCGAGCAGGTCCTGCCAGACGCCGCGGCAGCGGTCTTCGATGTCTTTGGGCCCGAGTCCGGCGTCCAGCGCCAGCGCACGGCACACGCTGGCCAGATCACCGGGCTCGTCGCGCAGCACTTCGAGCATCGCCACCGCCTCGGTGTTGAGCACCAGCGTCTGCCCCGACAGGGGGCTGTAGACGCCCCAGAGTGCGCCCAGGTCGGTCATGCGCACGCCTTCGGGCGTGCGCAGCGGCGTGCTCAAGGTGGTGGTGGATGGAGTGAGGTCCAGCAACTCGTTCCGACGACCGAGCCCGTTCCGGAGTCGCCCAGACCGACGATGTTGCCGGCAGCATCAAAGCGCAGCGCGATCCAGTAGTTCGACGCGGTCGCGTTGTTTGGTACCGCATCGGTCTCTTGATCCTGGTAGGTCTTATTCACGTTGGGACCAGAAACACGGACCCGTTGCCAGAGCGTAGTGGTTAACCAGAAGGACGTGCTCACCGGGACCGACCCGAAGCTCGCCCTCGTGACCAAATGAACGCCATTGGGCCTCTTCAGCAACTGAACCCGCAGGAAGGTGTCGCTGGGCGTGCCCTGCGCCAGATCGGCAGTCGAACTGGTCATCGTCGCCTTGGCCAGGCAGGTCAGGCTGGTCTGCGCGAGCGCGCTGCCGCTGGCCATCGTCAGCACCGCCGGTGCCGCAAACGAGCCGCGCAGCAGCCTTCGGCGGGCGAGGGTCCTGGCGTCGGTGGTGGGGGCTAGTGGATCCATCGTTTACCTCGTCATGCTTGTAGGGCACTGCAAGCAAACCATGCGCCCAGGGACACCGCAGCCGCTTCCATCGCCCGGCCCACACAGACATAGCCTGCCGCAGGCGCCGTGTACAGCCTGCATTCTGCACAGGTTGCAGGCCCTGCACCCCCCAAGATTGCACGCTATCGATCGCATACCCCGCGATCAAGGGGTGAGCTGCACCGGACCTACCCGCTGACCGACTGAAGCGCCGGGCCATACCGCCACGACTGGCGCGCCGCAGCGACGTGCCGCTCGCGCAACTCGCCGGTCGTGGCATTTGGCTGCGCGTGCCGGTGCATCGTCTGGTGCCGAACTTGGCGCGCAAGCTCTGGCCTGCACAGTTCGAGCGAGTGGCCGCGTGGTCGAAAAACAAGCCCGCTTGAGCGCTTCATCCTGCCCGCATCACCACCGCACGCCAGGCCAGTACCTACTAGCGGGCCGGGGATTCGGGCGTGGGGTGCACAGACCGTGCGGATTCGCTGTTGTTGGAAGTTCTGCTTAAGGTCGCCTCGATGAACGCATACACATCCTCGACCTTGATCGGCGCGCGCTGCCGCGGCCGCGGCGCTGCCGGCATCGGCTCGTGCACGTCGACCAGGGTCGGCACGTCCCGTGGATCGGGTCTGTCCACGGCCGGCGCCACCGGCGAAAGCCGCAGCACGTCGTGATCGAAGCCCGGCAGGCGTGAGCGGAAGCGCTCCAGCGCCGGGCGCGCGGCTTCGTCCAGCGCCACCAGGAAGCTCGCCGGCGCCGATTCGCGCTCGATTGCCTCGACCAGCTCGTCGGCGAAGCGGCTGGCCTCGGCGTCGTGCGGCGAGCGCGCCAGATAGTCCTCGAAGCGGTCGAGCACGAAGACGAAGTGCAGCCGCTGCTGCTCGTCCATGCGCTGCAGCAGCGCCGCCAGGCTGTCGTCGGTCGCCGTGTCCACCGGTGCAATGGCCAGGATGCGCCGCTTCAGCCGCTGCAGCGGCGCGTCGTCCCAGGCATCGAAATAGATCGCCAACTCGCGCCGCGGCCGCGACGCTTGGCGCCGGCGTTCGCCGCCCGGGGCGCGGCCTGCCGTGCCAGCCGGCGCACCCGGCAACCCCCGGTCGTCGCGGCGGCGCTGCAGCAGCGGCATCACGCCGCTTCTCAGCAGCGCGCTCTTGTCGGTGCCGGGCTCGCCGAACACCCAGGTCAGGCGCGTGGTGCGCAGCATCGTCGCCAGCAGCTTGGCCTCTTGCGCGCGCACGCTGGGCTCGAGCTCGGCGCGGGGCTGCGGGATGCGTTTGGTCACGGCCGGCTGGGGTAGAAGGTGCCGCGAGGGCGCGGGCACCAAGTATGCATGAGGGTAAGTACTCTGCGTGCGCCGACAATAGACCCGTCTCGAACGCCTGTCCATGATGATCCGGCCGGTCACCTTCTTCCCCTGCCTTGCATGCCATGACTAGCGCCAGCCTGAGCCTGGCAACCTGGAGCCACGCGCTGGCCGGCATGGCCTACTCCGCGTTCGCGCTGCACCTGCTGCGCAGCGGCACCTGGCGGCTGCCCGGCCAGCGCGCGAGCCGGCTGTTGCTGGCGGCGGTGGTGGCGTCGGCGCTGTGGGGCTGGTTTGGCGCGGCCGACCCGTTCGCGGCCACCGTGGTCTTCATCCGGCTGGGTGCGCAGGCCGATCTGCTGGTCTACGCGGCCTGGTTCGCGTTCTTTCTGGTGCTGCTGCGGCCGTCGGTGCCCGAGCGCACGGCAGCGCCCGGCACTGGCGGACTGGCGTGGGTGGCGGCCGGCACGGTGCTGGCCGGGCTGCTGCTGCAGGGGGCATTGGCGCTGAGGGTCGGTGGCATCGAAGACGGTGCCCGGCCGATCCTGCTGGTGTGGATGGCGCTGCCGGTGCTGGGCCTGGTGCTGATCGAGCAGCTGCTGCGCAACCTGCCCGAAGACGCGCTGTGGAACGCCAAGCCGCTGTGCCTGGGGCTGGGGGCGGTGTTCCTGTTCGACCTGTACCTGTATTCGCAGGCGGTGCTGTTCCACAGCCTCGATGCCGATGCGGCGGACATCCGCGGCGCGGTGCGTGCGCTGGTGGTGCCGCTGCTGCTGCTGTCGACCGCGCGGCACAAGGGCTGGCTGAGCCGGATGCGGCTGTCGCGCACCGCGGTGTTCCATTCGGCCACGCTGCTGCTGGCCGGCGCGTACCTGCTGTTCATGTCGGCGGTGGGCTACTACGTGCGCTACTTCGGCGGCGAATGGGGCCGCGCGCTGCAGCTGGGCCTGGTGTTCGTCGCGCTGGTGCTGCTGATGACGCTGGCGCTGTCGCGCAGCGTGCGCGCCAAGCTGCGCGTGGTGCTGGGCAAGCACTTCTTTCGCTACCGCTACGACTACCGCGACGAGTGGCTGCGCTTCACGCAAACGCTGTCGGCGCAGCGCTCGCCGCAGCAGATGGGCGAGCAGGTGATCCGCGGCCTGGCCGACATGCTCGAAAGCCCCGGCGGCGGCTTGTGGACGCGCGCCGGCAACGCCAGCGTGCTGCGCCAGAGCGCGCGCTGGAACCTGCCGCAGTGCAGCGAGCCCGAGGACGAAGCCTCGTCGTTGTGCGAGTTCATGCGCCGCACCGGCTGGGTGATCAACCTCGAGGAATATCGATCGATCCCGCGCCGCTACGCCGGCCTGGCCCTGCCGCAGTGGCTGCTGGGCCTGCGCAACGCCTGGCTGATCGTGCCGCTGTGCGTCGGTGACGAGCTCATCGGCTTCGTCGTGCTGGCCAGCGCGCGCACCGAGATCGAGGTCAACTGGGAGGTCAACGATCTGCTCAAGACCGCCGGCCGGCAGGCGGCGAGTTTCCTGGCGCAGATGCAGGCCACCGAGGCCTTGCTCGAGGTGCGCAAGTTCGACGCCTTCAACCGCATGTCGGCCTTCGTCGTGCATGACCTGAAGAACATCGTGACGCAGTTGTCGCTGATGCTGAAAAACGCCCGGCGCCTGCACGCCAACCCCGAGTTCCAGCAGGACATGCTGATGACAATCGAGAACTCGGTGGAAAAGATGCGCCAACTCATGCTCCAGCTGCGCGAAGGCGCCACGCCCCCGGGCGCGGCCTTCGGCGTGGATCTGGGCGCCGTGGTGCAGCGCATCGAGTCCGCCGCGGCGCAGCGCGCGCGCAAGCTCGAGGTGCTGCTGCACGAGCGCGTGTTCGCGCGCGGTCATGAAGAACGTCTGGAGCGCGTGATCGGCCACCTGGTGCAAAACGCGTTCGACGCCACCGGCGCGGACGGCCGGGTGTGGCTGCAAATCGACCGCAGCGGCGATCGCGCGCGCGTGGTCGTGGGCGACACCGGCCACGGCATGTCGGCCGAGTTCCTGCGCGACCGGCTGTTCAAGCCGTTCCAGACCACCAAGCAGGCCGGCATGGGCATCGGCGCGTACGAGAGCTTTCAGTACGTGCAGGAGCTCGGCGGCAGCATCGACGTCAAGAGCGAGCCCGACCAGGGCACCGAGGTCACGCTGCTGCTGCCGCTGTTCGAGACGCACAGCGAATCCGACCTGCAGATGCTCGGCGCCTCATGAGCGCCGACACGTCGCGCTCGCTGCTGATCGTCGAGGACGATCTGGCGCTGCAAAAGCAGATCAAGTGGTCGATGGACCGCTTCGAGTCGGTGACCGCGCACGACCGCGAATCGGCGCTGGTGCAGATGCGCCGCCACGATCCGGCGGTGGTGACGATGGACCTGGGCTTGCCGCCCGATGCCGACTCGGTGTCCGAGGGCTTCAAGCTGCTCGAGCAGTTGCTGGCGGTCGACCCGGACACCAAGGTCATCGTGCTCACCGGCCAGAACGACCAGAACAACGCGCTGCGCGCGGTGGCGATGGGGGCCTACGACTTCTTCGCCAAGCCTTTCGAGCCCGAGCTGCTGAGCCTGACGGTGGAGCGCGCGTTTCGCCTGTTCGAGCTGCAGAAGGAGAACCGCCGCCTGCGCGAGCTGCACCAGCCCGAGGCGCTGGGCGGGCTGATCACCCGCGATCCGCAGATGCTGCGCATCTGCCGCACGATCGAGAAGGTGGCGGCCAGCACGGTGACGGTGATGTTGCTGGGCGAGAGCGGCACCGGCAAGGAGGTGCTGGCGCAGGGGCTGCACCAGGCCTCGCCGCGGCGCAAGGAGCGCTTCGTCGCCATCAACTGCGCGGCGATCCCCGAGAACCTGCTGGAAAGCGAACTCTTCGGCTACGAGAAGGGCGCCTTCACCGGCGCGGCGAAGACGACGATCGGGCACATCGAGACCGCGAACAAGGGCACGCTGCTGCTCGACGAGATCGGCGACCTGCCGCTGCCGCTGCAAGCCAAGCTGCTGCGCTTCCTGCAGGAGCGCTCGATCCAGCGCGTCGGCGGCCGGCAGGAGATCGCGGTGGACGTGCGCATCGTCTGCGCCACGCACCAGGACCTGCAGGCGCTGGTCAAGCAGGGGCGCTTCCGCGAAGACCTGTACTACCGCCTGGCCGAGATCGTGGTCGACATCCCGCCGCTGCGCAGCCGCATCGGCGATGCCGCGCTGCTCGCGCATGCCTTCGCGCGCCGCTATGCCCAGGAGCAAAAACGCGGCGCGCTGACGCTGTCCGACGAGGCGGTGCGCGCGATCGAAGCGCACGCCTGGCCGGGCAACGTGCGTGAGCTGGCGAGCTGCATCAAGCGCGCGGCGATCATGGCCGACGGCAACCAGATCAGCGCCGGCGACCTGGGCCTCGCGGCCCCCGAGGCCGACGGTGCCGACAACGAATTCGACCTGCGCGCGGCGCGCGAAGCCGCCGAGAAGCGCACCATCGTCGCCGCGCTGGGACGTGCCAACGGCAACATCGCCAAGGCGGCCGAGCTGCTGGGCGTCACCCGCCCGACGCTGTACGACCTGATGAACCGACTGAACCTGAAGTGAACAAGCCCATGAAGTCCAAGCCCCTGATTGCCGTGCCCATCGTGCTGGCCGCGCTGGCGCTGGCCGGCTGCGCCGACGAGAGCCCCGAAAAGCGTGTTGCCGCGGCCAAGGAATACCTGCAGAAGAAAGACAGCAAGTCGGCGGTCATCGAGATCAAGAACGCGCTGCAGAAGAACCCCGATCTGGGCGAAGCGCGCTACCTGCTGGGCAGCACGCTGCTGGCCGAGGGCAACGTCGTCGCCGCCGAGGTCGAGTTGCGCAAGGCCCTGGACGCGAAGTACGCCGCGGATGCGGTGGTGCCCGATCTGGCACGCAGCATGCTGCTGCTGGGCCAGTCGAAGAAGTTGGTCGACGAGTTCGGTGCGACCAAGCTGGGCAAGCCGGCGGCCGACGCCAACTTGCAGACCACACTGGCCGCCGCCTACGCGATGCTGGGCAAACCCGAGCAGGCGCAAGCGGCGTTGGATGCGGCGTTGGCGGCCGATGCGCAGTACGCGCCGGCCTTGCTGATCAGCGCCCGGCAAAAGGCCGGCGCCAAGGATTTCGACGGTGCGCTGGCGGTGGTCGACGGCGTGATCGCCCGCGAGCCGGCCAACACCGACGCCTGGAAGCTCAAGGGTGACCTGCTGCTGTACACCAAGCAGCAGCCCGATGAGGCGTTGGCGGCGTACCGCAAGACGCTGGAGATCGACGCCAGGTACGGCCCGGCACACCTGGCCATCCTCAACCTGTTGATGCAGCAGGGCAAGCTGGACGAGGCCGCCAAGCAGCTCGAGCAGCTCAAGGCCATTGCGCCGAACAGCCCGCAGACCAAGTTCTTCGAAGCGCAGATCGCCTACCAGAAGAAGGACTTCAAGCAAGCGCGCGACCTGGCGCAGCAGCTGCTGCAGCTGGCGCCGAACAGCGCCCAGGTGCTGCAGCTGGCCGGCGCCGCCGAGCTGCAGTCGGGCAATGCGGCCCAGGCCGAGATTTACCTGGCCAAGGCGGCGCAGCTGGCACCGCAGCTGGCGCCGACGCGGCGGCTGTTGATCGCCACCTATCTACGCTCGGGCCAGCCGGCCAAGGCGCTGGCGGCGCTGAATGCCGCGGCGGACAAGGACGGCAACATCGAGCCCGCGTTGTACTCGCTGGCCGGCGAGGTCTACCTGCAAAGCGGCGATGCCAAGAAGGCCGAGGAGTACTTCGCCAAGGCGCTGAAGCTGGACCCGGACAACGCGCGCAAGCGCACCGCGGTGGCCATCACCCACCTGGCCGGCGGCCAGACTGCCGGTGCGCTGGACGAGTTGCAGGACATCGCGACCACCGACGCCGGCGTCACCGCCGACCTGGCGCTGATCAGCGTGCACGTGCGGCGCAAGGAGTTCGATCAGGCGCTGGCCGCGATCGACAAGCTCGAAGCCAAGCAGCCCGACAAGCCGATTGCCGCCAACCTGCGCGGGCGTGTCCAGTTGGCGCAGAACGACAATGCCGCCGCGCGCAAGAGCTTCGAGCGTGCGTTGCAGGTCGACCCGAACTTCTTTGCCGCCGCCGCGAGCCTGGCCGCGCTGGACATGGCCGACAAGAAGCCCGACGAGGCCAAGAAGCGCTTCGAGGCGCTGCTGGCAAAGAACCCGAAGAACGGCCAGGCACTGCTGGCGCTGGCGCAACTGGCGGCGGTGAACAACGCCGGCAAGGACGAAGTCACCGCGCTGCTGACCAAGGCGGTCGATGCCAACCCAAGCGAGGTTGCGCCGCGCTTGCTGCTGATCGACCATCTGCTGCGCAACAAGGACCACAAGCAGGCGCTGGCCGCCGCGCAAAGCGGGGTCGCGGCCGTGCCGAGCAGCGCCGAACTGCTGGGCGCGCTGGGCCGGGTGCAGCAGGTGTCGGGTGACGTGAACCAGGCGATCGCCACCTATGGCAAGTTGATCGCGATGCAGCCGCTGTCGCCGGTGCCGCATGTGCGGCTTGCCGAAGCGCAGGTGGTCAACAAGGATCTCAAGGCCGCCGAGCAAAGCCTGCGCAAGGCGCTGGAGATCAAGCCGGACTTCCTCGACGCGCAGCGCGGGCTGATTCTGATCATGCTGGATGGCAAGCGCTACGCCGAAGCGGTCAAGGTTGCCCGCGGCGTGCAGGAGCAGCAGCCGAAGGCGTCCGCCGGGTACGTGTTGGAGGGCGACATCGGCGTTGCCCAGAAGAACTGGGACGCCGCCGCGGTGGCCTACAAGACGGGACTGCAACGCGCGGCCAGCACCGAGCTCGCGATCAAGCTCAGCTCGGTGCTCGTCGCGTCAGGCAAGGCCGCCGAGGCGGAGCGTTTCGGGGCCGCATGGCTGAAGGATCATCCGAAGGACCAGGCTTTCCTCGCCCACCTGGGCGACCAGGCGCTTGCACGCAAGGACTACCCGGCCGCCGAGAAGCTCTATACCTCGATCCTGGCGATCCAGCCGAACAACGTGGTGGCGCTGAACAACCTCGCGTGGACCCTGGGCCACCTCGGGAAGGACGGCGCCATCGCTCACGCCGAGAAGGCGAACCAGCTGGCGCCGAATCAGCCGACCTTCATGGACACGCTGGCCATGCTGCTGGCCGACAACAAGGAATACGCCCGAGCCATCGATCTGCAACTGAAAGCGCTCGAGTTGCAGCCCGCCAGCGACGGGCTGCGGCTGAACCTGGCGAAGATCTACCTCAAGGCCGGGGACAGCGCCAAGGCAAAGACCGAACTGGACACGCTGGCAAAGCTGGGCGAGAAGTTTCCCGCGCAGGCCGAAGTCGCCACGATGCTGAAGAGCCTGTAGCGCCGCAAGGCTCGGGCCGCCGCTGCGGCCCGGCCTGCCGCGTCGGCAGGCGAATCAATGCACCGGCGCCGCGGCGCCGGCACCGGCCACTCGGGCGGCGCAGATCTCGAACACGTGCGCGATGTCCTCGTCGCACCTGCACAGCCGGCCGATGATGCCGGCTTCGTCCTTGGCCGAGAAGAAGTGCGGATAGGCTGAGCGCTCGACCGCACTCATTTCAGGCCGGCCGCCGAAGCGGTGGATCTGTCGTTCGGCGTGGCCCAGGTCGAGTGCGAGCAACACCGCCGGTGCGTTGACGCGCGGGTCGTGCCGCTCGGCGGCGATGACCTTGAAGCCCAGCATCGTCTCGTAGTAGCGCACATGGCGCGGGTTCACCTCGATCAGCAGGTGGGTCAAGTCCTTGACGCGGTGCGCGTAGATGTACGCCACATGGAACATCGAGGCCAGCAGGCGCGGCGATCGGGCGCGGCGGTCCATCGCCAGCTTGGTGAATTCGCAGATGCGGTGGCCGGCCTCGCGAAAGCGGCCGACCTCGTCGGGGAACAACGCTTCCAGCTTGAGCCCTGACGACGAATCCAGGCCGATGGTCAGCGTGCCGATGGCCGAGTCGTGGTCGCTGGCGAGGAAGGTCTTGGCATGTTCGTGCTCCTCGTCGGCCAGATGCTCGCTTTCATAACCGCGCGTGGCGTACATCCTGCTCAGCAGGCTGCTGGCCGAGCGCCGCTCCCTGGGGGTCTGTGCCGCGCGAATGTTGAACAGGCGCTTGCGGTCCGACTCGGGTGGAAGGTCGACCGCCCGCGGCGGCCCGGCCAGCATCGATCGAAACGGGTGCTCGGCACTCGAGGCGTGACCGTCAATGTTCTCTTCCAAACCTGCCTCCCAGACACTTTTCATAGCCAGCGCGGACTGTGCATTGCAATGCCGCCACGACCTGTAACAGGTTGAATCCCGCTGTGCGGGGCTTACCCGTCGAATCACCGGTGACCGCCGGCTTGCGATGAGGCCCGGCGCACGGATCCGCACGGCCAGATGCCCCAAGCGCGCTTGCAATTCATGCGATTGTGGTCAGTCGCTGTGACTTTACACCGCGAACCCGCAGTTACATCTGCGTATCTGGACGCTGCGAGTGATTGAAGTGCCGATAGCAGTGTACGGAACTGAAGCCGGCGCCAGAAGCGCCCGGCATCGTCGATTGACACATTCAACAGCACTTGCGGCGCCTGGCGGGCGCTGCCGGGGCGAGGGGCAAGCCGTGGAACCGAAACCGCAGAGCCGCGATCTGGGCGAGAGCTTCAGCCAGATGTTCGAGTTGATCCCCGCGCTGGACGACGCGGCGCTGGAGCAGGTCTATCGCATCCGCCACGAGGTCTACTGCCGCGACCTGGGCTGGGAGCCGGTGCGCGCCGACGGCCGCGAGAGCGACGAGTACGACGCCCATTCGTTTCATTGCCTGTTGCGCCGGCGTGGCAGCGGGGAGCCGGTCGGCTGCACGCGCCTGGTCGTGGCCAGGCCGGACGATCCTTCGTACCCGCTGCCTTTCGAGCGCAGTTGCGCTGAGGTTCTGGACCGCGGCCTTGCCGATCCAGCCAGGCTGCCGCGCCAGACCATCGGGGAGGTGTCGCGCCTGGCGGTGCTGAACACCTATCGGCAGCGCAAGGGCGAAAGCGGCGCCGCGGTGTCGGTTGGCGAAGACGACTTTGGCGGTCAGGGCCCGGAGTCGCGTTTTCCGTTCGTGCCGGTCAGCCTGTACCTGGGGGCTGCCGCGATCGCGCGGCGCTTCGGCATCGAGCACGTCTTCGTGCTCACCGAGCCGCGGTTGGCGCGCCACTTCGTGCGCATCGGCTTTGACATCCGGCCGGTCGGCGGTGTCATCGAGCATCGCGGCTCGAGAGTGCCTTCACTGATGAGTTCGAGCAAGGTGGTGGCGGGTCTGCGGCCGATGATTCGCCCGATGTACGACGTGATCGATGCGTCGGTAGCGGCCGCCTTCCCGGCCACGGAGTACGTCTAGTCTTGACACAAGGCGCCTCGCATTCTGCGCGCCTGGGCTCTGGATACGATAGCTTGGTGTTTCACGAGAAGAAGAAACGGCCACCATGCAATGGTGGCCGTTCCATATTCTGGGTGGCGTAACAGCACTCCGCATCGGAGTGCTGTTTGCGGCGATCGGCTAGCCCTTGCGCCTGCGGCTGAGTCCCAGGCCAACCAGCGCGATTCCGAGGAGGCCGAGCGTGGCCGGCTCAGGCACGACGGAAAAATTCTGGTTCGCATCGCCTTGCATCACGATGTCATTTGGGCCACCGCCGAAAGCCACGCCGTTAAACCCGCCCGGATTCACCCACCCGGTGATTGCGTCCCCGAGCTGCAAGGTCGTGGTGGCGGTTGTGGCCAGAAGGTCGGGATTGATGTACGCGTTATTGGTGTACGTCACATCACCCGACAGCGTGGTGCTGTTCGAGCCGTTGCCCGACGTGGTGAAGGTTCCGCCGTTTTGTGCACCGAAGACACCGGAGATGATCTTCACGCCGTTCAGGTATCCGGTGCCGAGACTCCCCGACGTGCTGTTCGCGTCGGGGTTGATATCAAAGTAGATGTCGAAGGTGCCGCTCAGCACATCGAAGTTGCAAGCGGTGGCGCTGCAGCTTGTGATTTTTTCGTTGACCTTGGCTACGAGGGTGTACTCGTACCAGCCGGTGCCTTGAGAAATGCCATCCGCATTGGAGTCAAGCTTCAGACCCAGGAAAGTCCCTGTTGGGCTCTTGTTCAAAGCGCCGGCGACGGCGAACAGGGTCATGTCGAAAGTGTCGCCGGCGGTCCCGGTGAACCCGGTCGTGAACGCCGTGCCGCCCTGCTCCCAGTCGAAGCCTCCCCACGGGCTGAGGGCGCCATCCGGGGTCGTGAGCACGGCATTGGCGAATGCCGGAGTCGCCGCCATGGCGCCAAAGCCAATTGACAGGGCGCCCACCAGTTGTTTGATCTTCATTCCCGCTCTCCAGGTTGAGAAAAGTTGGACCACGCGGATCATGACGCAAGCTGCATGCCACATCTCGCAAGTCATTGAAAATCAAGCGCTTGGAGCGGGCCCTCTCGGAGGCGGCCGAGAGTTCGTCGGCCGGTGTAAAAAATTCCGACGCTTTCTCTGATCGATGCCGCTGATCATCTTTGGGCGGTGTCGACTTCTCGGGTGCAGAGGTTGCGCGGCGGGTGCGGACTGATGCAGACGAGATGCTCACAGCCACTTGCGCGCAGGGTTGCCGCGCCAAGTCTCGCCGCCCGGGATCTTGGTGCCGGCCATGACCATCGCGCCGCCCATCAGCAGCGCGTTTTCGCCGATCTCGGTTCCCGGCAGCACCACCGAGTTGGCGCCGACGGTGGCGCCTTTGCCGATGATCACCCTGCCGAACGTGATCTTGCCGTTGCTGATCACGTTGCCCGAAACGAGTGATGCGTTGCCCAGCACCGCGCCTTCGCCGATCGACACCATGTACGGGTCGTCGATGGTCCCGCCCAGCGCCACGTTGGCCCCGACCTTCGCGCCGAACAGCATCTCGACCACGGGCTTGACGAACACGGGCGTGAAAGGCAGCAGCGCACTCTGGCCGAGCCGGTACAGGATCGTCAGCAGCTTCCAGTAGGTGAACACTGGCGCGTCCATCGGGTACTCGCCGGGCTCGATGCGGCGCACGGCCAGCATCACGCGCACCAGCAGTGCCGACAGCAGCCCGTAGCACAGCAGCAGCAGCAGGAAGTCGGCGACCACGTGGTACGCGCCCAGGCCGGCCACGGTCAGCGGCGCCAGCGCGAAGCCGACCAGCGCCAGCGCGGCCGCGAGCAGCGCCGTGATGCACACGCCGCAAAGCAGGAAGTCCAGGGGGGTCGTTTTCATGGAGTGCTCATTCTCGAAGGCGTCAGGATCTGCGTCACCAGCGCGGCGAAGCGGCGCGGCGCGGGGTGGTGGCCGAACTGCCCGGCCAGCGCGCGCGCCGCCTCGCGCGGCTTGGTGCCGGCCAGCAGCTTGTCGACGGCGGCGCGAATGGTCGCGGGGCTCAGGCGGTCGGCGCGCAGCACCGCGCCGGCACCGCATTCGACCAGTGCGGCCATGTTCAAGAACTGGTCCATGTTGCTGGCGATGCCCAGCACCGGCACGCCGGCGGCCAGTGCCTGCTGGCTGGTCGGGCTGCCGCCGTTGCAGATGACCAGGCTGGCGCGCTCGGCCGCCTCGATGCCGGGCAGGTAGTCGGCGACGTGTGCATTGGCCGGCAGCAGCGCCGGCACCGGGGCGCCGGCTGTCGAGACGATGATCCGCAACGGCCGATCGGCCAGCGCGCCCAGCACCGTCGGCAGCAATTCGCCCGCGCCGGAGCTGCCCAGCGTCAGGTAGACGATGGGCCGGTCGGCCGGCAGGGTGCTCCACCACTGGGGTGGTGGCACCGGTGGCGACCACAGGATCGGGCCGATGAAGTGATGGTTCTCTGGCAGTGCCGTGGTGGGGAACATGCTCGGCAGGTCGGCGTACAGCGCGTGATCGGCGTCGGTGTACACGTGGCGCAGGTCGTCGCCGAGCCTGCCCAGGCCGTGCTCCTGACGCAACTGGTTCAGCGGCCGGCAGTGCTGGCGAAAGGCCACCGCCTGTGCTGCACGGAACAGCAAGCTTGCCAGAGGCAGCGGCAGGTGTCGCGTGATCGGCAGCACCGGCAGCGGGAAGGCCGTGTGCGCAAGGTGCGGGCTCCAGTACGCGTTGGTGATGGCGGCGTACGGGATGCCGGCCAGCCGGGCGCTCACCGACAGCGAAAGGCGAAAGTCGCCGACGATCAGGTCCGGCCGGGTATCGGCGATCAGCGCCGAATCCTCGTGCGCATAGCGGCGCAGCGTGGCGACGTCGTAAACCGGCCGTCCGCTGGACAAGGCGCCGAGAAACTGCGCGCCTGTGATGCTGTGCAACGGCAGGTGGCGCCAGGGCTCGTGCTGGATGAACCTTTGCTGGCGCGGATCGCAGGCGAACAAGACTTCGTACTGTGCCGGATCGAGCGCCCTGGCCAGCGCGATCGGCCTGCCCACATGCGCGAGCGTGACCGCCTCCGCAAAGAAGAGCACTCGCCGCCGCGCGCGCATGCCCCGCAGCTCAGGCCGTCGGCGGGCTCGTGTCGGCGATCGCCGTGGCCTCGCTCAGCAGGGCGTCCAGCGGTCGGCGCGTCGAGCGGGCCCGCGGCGCCGGGCCGGCGCCGAGGCGGCCCATCCAGACCGCGTGATGCAGGTCGGCGCCGATCAGCTCGCGCGTGCGCGCGGCCAGTTGCCGTGCTTCGTCCGCCAGCGCGGCCACGCGGGTAAACGGCGTGCCGTTGCGCACATACGACGCGAAGATCAGCGGCGTCATCTCCGGCTGCTGGAACAGGCCGAGCCGCGTGGCGGTCAGCCACACGCGCTGCACGGCCCGGCCGGCGTCGACGAAATGGTCGATCGTTGCCGGCTCGTCCACCGCCTTGATGACGAAGTGGGCGCCGCAAGCCAGGCTCGGCAGCAGGTCCATCTGGATGCGCGGCGCCCAGGTGCCGGCCAGGTACCTGTTAAAAAAATCGACACGACCCCAGTCGGCCATCACGTGCCGCATCACCCGCAGCGTGACCCGATCGACGCCCAGGGCCTGGTCGGGCACGCGCTCCTGGCTGAACTGCGCATCCCACTGGATGATGTCGCGGTGCACGCGGTAGGCCTCGGGCATGGTCAGGCGCAGCTTGGCGTTGGCGAACATCAGCCGCGCCGCGCGCCAGCGGTTGCCGAAACCCTCGAGCCACTGGATGCGGTAGCCGGCGCCCGCGGCAGCTTCGAGCAGCGCCTTTTGCTGTGTTGTCAGCGCCCGCGTGCTCATGGCACGCCGCTGCACGCTGCGCTCGGTGATGCTGCCCAGCAGCGCGCTGGGCTCGATGCCGTCACGGCGCACGAACTGGACATCGAAGGTCGGGGTGGAATCCGGCAGCGCGGCGCGCCGCACCGCCTGCATCGCCAAGCCGTGCGCGCTGGCGGCGACGGACATCGTCTCCAGCAGCGCCCCCAGCGAGATCTGGCTCGGCCGGCCGTCCAGGTCGTAGACGCAATGGTCGCGGGTGTCGTGGCCATGCACCACCAGGCTGAGCGCATCGACGATCTCGAAGCGCCACGGCTGCGTGTTGTCGCCGCTGGGTGCCCAGCGGGCCAGGTCGAGGATCTGCCGCAGAACGTCGTTCATGCCGGCGCTTGGGATTTCATGCGCAGAAACTGCCGTCGCGCCACCATCAGCACCAGTCGTTGCAGCGGGTGGTTGTTGCCGCCCGGACGCCAGGTGCGCACGAGCTTGTTGCGGTACGCATCGAACTGCAGTCCGTGCGGCGCGGCCAGCACCTTGCCGCGCCTGAGCAAGATCTTCAGCGCCTCGGTGGCGGCAATCCCAGCGCAAAGTTGACAGGCCATGAAGGTCGACGGGCCGCGCCGTTCGGCCAGGTTGACCGCCGTGGGCTCGACCAGGTACGGGCGGTGCAGGCCGGCGGGCGCCAAGCCCACCATGAAGCGCAGCGCCTTTTCGTCGTCGGGCAGGTCGCCCCAGAGGAAGTACTCGTCGAAGCTCATCTTTCCGGGCATGAACGTGAGCAACGCACTGCCCATGCCCAGTGGCGCCGCCGTCACGGCGGGGATGCCGGCGGCGGCGCAGGCGGCGAAGGTCGCCTGACGCGCGGCGAAGGCAAAGAAGTCCAGCCCGTCGATATACAGGTCCGCGCCGCGCAGGAAGTTCGACGGGTCTGACGCATCGACACCCTGACTGAACACCTGGATGTCCAGCTCCGGGTTGATGTCCTTGGCCATCGCGGCCAGCACCGTCGCCTTCTCCAGGCCCAGCGTCGAGACGGTGGCGCCGACCTGGCGGTTGAAGTTGGCGATATCGAAGCGGTCGAAGTCGGCAATGCGGAACGCGCCGATGCCCAGCCGCGCCAGCGTCAGCAGGTGCACGCCGCCGACGCCGCCCATGCCTGCAATGGCAACCGTCTTGCCGCGCAGCGTGCGCTGCTCGTCGGGGGTCAGCCAGCCAATGTTCCGCGCAAAGGCGCGGTCGTACGCGAAGGCGTCAGTCATCTAGGGCGGGATCAGCGGGGCACAAGCTTGTGCAGTGGTAGCGGGCAGGCGTCACGGCCGGGCGCGCAGGGCGTACGTGGGACCAAGCTGCGCAGGGTAGCATTCGCCGCATGTTCGGATGTCGGGCACTTTCGTGTGTTTGCGCATGGCGCGTCAGCATTGGCCGCGGCATGCCTCGAAGCGAGTTCCATGCCAGCGCCTGATCCGATCGCGGGCAAGCGCGCGCGCAATGTTCTGCATCCCGTGGTGCTGAAGGGAATCTCGAAGAGCTACAGGCTGGGTGCGGTCGACGTGCCGGCGTTGACTGGCATCGACCTCGTGATTCTGCCGAATCGTTTCACCGTCATTTCTGGGCCCTCGGGCAGCGGCAAGACCACTTTGCTGAACCTGATCGGCTGCATCGATCGACCGGATCGCGGAACGATTATGGTCGCAGGCAAGCCGGTACAAGAGTTGGACGACGACGCGCTTTCGGACTTCCGCGCCAAACAACTCGGTTTCGTGTTCCAGAACTTCAACCTGCTGGCGGTGCTGAGCGCCTACGAGAACGTGGAGTACCCGCTCGTGCTTGCCGGCATGGAGCCGCACAAACGCAAAGAGCGCGTCGGCTGGCTGCTGGACCAGGTTGGCCTGGCGGCACATGCCCAGAAGCGGCCTGGCCAGCTGTCAGGCGGTCAGCGTCAGCGCGTGGCGATCGCGCGCGCATTGGCCAGGCATCCGCAACTCGTGCTGGCCGATGAGCCGACGGCCAACCTGGATCGTGAAACAGGCAACGAGATCATTGCGCTGATGCGCTCCATGCAGCAGCAGCAGCAGGTTTCGTTCGTGTTCTCGTCGCACGACAGCAAGATCCTGGAGGCGGCGGACGATGCGGTCTTCATCGAGGACGGCCGGATCACGTCGATCGAGCGTCGCCAGGACGGCGGAACGGGCCGCGCGTGAGAACGCTTTCGTTGGCGTGGCGCAATCTGCTGCGCAACCGCCGGCGCTCGTTGATGACGCTGATCGCGATGGTGCTGGGGCTGACCGCGGTGCTGCTGTTCGGCGGCTACATCAAGGATCTGACCTATGGCATGCAAACTGACTTTGTCACGCGCACCGGCCACCTGCAGATCCAGCACAAGGACTACTACCAACTGGGCAGCGGCAATCCAGAAGCGTTCGGGATCGCGCGCTACGAGCAGTTGATCGATCTGATCAAGCATGACCCGGTGCTCGCACCGATGCTGACGGTGGTGACGCCCACCCTGCAGTTCGGCGGCATTGCGGGCAACTCCGCGGCCGGGGTGTCGCGCACGGTGTTCGTTAGCGGGGTGGTCGTCGACGACCAGAATCGGTTGCGCGCCTGGAACGACTACGGCCAGCGCATCATTTCGCAAGATCTGTCGCTGTCTGGGACGCCACCGGACACCGCGGTCATCGGAACCGGCGTCGCGCGCGTGTTGCAGCTGTGTTCGGCGTTGAAGCTCGCCGGCTGCGCCGGCGAATCCGCCAAGGTGCCGACGCCAGGCTCGGACCTGCCAGCGGAGCTCGCGGACTTGGCAGTGGCCAGCAAGCCGGCGGGTTCCGCGCCGGTGGACGCATCGCGGCCGCGGATCGAGATCCTCGCCGCGAAGGCTGGCGGGGCGCCCAATGTTGCCGCAGTCAGCGTACTCGCGGCCGAGTACCAGGGCATCAAGGAGCTCGATGACGTTTACGTCGCGCTGCATCTTTCGCAGGCACAAAAGCTGATCTTCGGCTCGGCACCGCCGCAGGTCACCGCGATCTTGCTGCAGCTCAAGCACACCGCGCAGATTCCGGCGGCGCAAGCGCGCCTCGAGGAGCTGCTGCGCACGACATTGAAGGATGAACCGCTGGCTGTGCTCGACTACGAAACACTGAATCCGTTCTATGGCCAGACGATGGCGATGTTCGCGGCCATCTTCGGCTTCATTTCCACGTTGATGGGGGCGGTGGTGCTGTTCACGGTGACCAACACGATGAGCATGGCCGTGGTCGAGCGCACCGCCGAGATCGGCACCCTGCGCGCGATAGGCATACGGCGCAGCGGCATCCGGTCGATGTTCGTCAGCGAAGGCCTCATGCTCGGGGGTCTGGCCGCATTGCTGGGCACAGGCTGCGCGCTGGCGATCTCCTGGACCATCAACCTGTTGAATCTGACCTGGTTGCCACCGGGGCGCATCGAGCCCGTGCCTTTGGCGGTCAGCGTCGCCGGCGAGCCGGGCATGCTGGTTTCCAGCTCGATCGGGCTCATCGTGGTTGCCGGCCTGTCGGCCTTGCTGCCAGCCGCGCGCGCGGCGCGCATGAACATCGTGGAGGCATTGCGTCATGTCTAGACGTGGCCACCGTGCCAAAGTCTTCCAGTCGCTGCGCGCCGCCGCTGCGGTCTGGTGGCTCCTGTCGGCGATCGCGACGCAGGCCGCGCCCGACGCCCAGACCATCCTCGCCGACAGCGACGCCGTGCGCAACCCGCCCAAGCCGTTCTCGATGACGGTTTCGCTGCTCGAGTACCGCAACGCCAAGCAGACCGACGCCAACACGCTGACGGTGTACTCCAAGGCCGACGACAAGAGCGGCCAGTACCGAACCCTGCTGCGCTTCGTCGCACCCGAGCGCGACGCCGGCAAGCTGATGCTGAAGAACGGCAACGACCTGTGGTTCTATGACCCATCGAGCCAGGCCAGCATCCGCCTGTCGCCGCAGCAGCGGCTGCTCGGGCAGGCCTCCAACGGCGACGTGGTCACGGTCAACCTGGCCAAGGACTACAAGGCCGAGCTGCTGGCCGAGGAAGACACCGCCGATGGCGAGAAGCAAACCCGCCGCGCCTACAAGCTGGGCCTGTCTGCCGTCTCGCCCGATGTCACCTACCACCGTGTCGAGATGTGGGTCGACGCGGCCACGTCGCGGCCGATCAAGGCGCGCTTCTATTCCGAGAGCGGCCATCTGCTGAAGACTGCCTACTACCGCAAGTACCAGCCGCAACTGGGCCGTGAGCGGCCGACCGAGGTGGTGATTATCGACGGGCTCGATCCGTCGTGGGTGACGGTACTGCGCTACAGCGACTATGCCTGGCGCGAGGTGCCCGACGCGTGGCTGCAGCGCGACTATCTGCCGCGTTTCAAACCGGGTTGAACATGCGATTGACGACGAGGGCGCTGGCGGCGGCGCTGGGATGGTGTTTGCCCGCGCTGGCCGCGACCGCCGCACCCGGCGATCCGCCCGACGATCTGGACGCGCTGTCGCTGGCCGACAAGGCGGGCGAGGCCGCCGAGGCGCCGGCCGCGCCGGCGGCGCGGCCGTGGCGGCTGTTCGTCGAAGGCGCGGCCGGCCGCGGCCGGCTGCGCGGCAGCGGCGGCGACAACGACTTCAGTCTGTACCGCGGCTCGGTCGACTTCCGCTACGACCACCAGATCGCGCCGCAGTGGCGCGTGGTGTTCTCCGACCGGTTCGACGCGGTCGACAGCAACGGCGTGCCGCCGGGCGACAACGTCAACACGCTGCGCGAAGCCTATGTCAGCTGGACGCACAGCCCGCACCAGATGGTCGACTTCGGCCGGGTCAACGTGCGCAACGGCGCGGCGCTGGGCTTCAATCCGACCGACTGGTTCAAGGCCAACGCCCTGCGCTCGATCGTCGACCCTGACCCGGCGGTGCTGCGCGAGAACCGCCAGGGCACGGTGGTGCTGCAGGCGCAGCAGCTTTGGAGCGAGGGCTCGCTGACCGCCACGGTGTCGCCGAAGTTGGTGCGCACTGCCGAGGTCTCGACTTCCACATTTGCGCTGAACGCCGGCGCCACCAACCCCAGCAACCGCTTCCTGCTGGCGGGCAGCTGGAAGCTGAGCGACAAGTTCACACCGCAGCTGCTGGCCTTCGGCGGCAACGACGAGCCGGCGCAAGTGGGGTTCAACCTGTCCGGCCTGCTCGGCGACGCGGTGGTGGCGTTTGGCGAGTTCACCGCCGGCCGCGGCAAGCCGCTGGTGGCGCAGGCCTTGATGCAGCCGGCCGGCAACGAAAACCAGCAGCGCGCCGCGCTCGGGCTGACCTACACCACCGGCTTCAACCTGAGCGTCACCGCCGAGGCCGACTACAGCAGCGCCGCGCCGCGCGGCGACCGCTGGCACCTGCTGCCGCTGCCGGCGCAGCAGCAGGTGCTGGCCACCTCGCAGGCGCTGCAGGACCTGCCCACGCGCAACCAGTGGTTCGTCTACGCCAACTGGAAAGACCTGTTCGTGCCGCGCTTCGAGCTGTCGGGCTTCTTGCGCCAGGACATGGACAGCGCCAGCCGCACGCTGTGGCTGGAAGGGCGCTACGCCTGGCAACGTGCCGAGCTGGCGCTGCAGTGGCAGCAGTTCGCCGGCGCACCGGGCACGGTGTATTACGCGGTGCCGCAGCAGGGCACGGTGCAGCTGATCCTGCGCGTGTATCTGTAACGCCGGTACCATTCGGGCCCCGGTCCCGTGGCCGGGGTGTCACGCGGCACTTTGCCCGTGCAGTTTTTGGCTATTGCCTGCAGCCCCGCTGCGACCCCCACGTCCGTGCGTTGCGACGCGGGTTTTCTCTATGCCATCATTGCCGCCGCCGCGCAATGGGCTGCGCGCAACATGCCGACGAAGCGCCGCGATTCCCGCGCCTCGCACCACCCAAGGAAGGAAACCCCCGACATGAAGACAACCGCCGGCGTGTGGGCGCGTGCATTGCGATGGCTGACGCTTTGCGCCGGGTTCGGCGCGCTGGGGGTGCTGGCCGGCTGCTCGACCACCGGCGACTTTCCGCCCGCGCCGGCGTCGGCGTCGACCGACGACTACAACTACATCATCGGCCCGGGCGACAACATCAACATCATCGTCTGGCGCAACCCCGAGCTGTCGATGTCGGTGCCGGTGCGCCCCGACGGCAAGTTCTCCACCCCGCTGATCGACGAACTGGTGGCGCAGGGCAAGAGCTCGGTCGAGGTCTCGCGCGACATCGAAAAGCAGCTGGCCAAGTACGTGCGCGATCCGGTGGTCACGGTCATCGTCACCGGCTTCGTCGGGCCGTACGACCAGCAGATCCGCGTCGTCGGCGAAGCCGCCAAGCCGCAGGCGCTGCCGTTCAAGCAGTACATGACCGTGCTCGACGTGATGATCGCGGTCGGCGGCCTGACCGATTTCGCCGACGGCAACGGCGCCACCATCCTGCGCGCGGCCGACGGCAAGCAGTACTCGGTGCGGCTGCGCGATCTGGTGCGCCGCGGCGACATCTCGGCCAACGTGCAGATGAGGCCGGGCGACATCCTGATCATTCCGCAAAGCTTCTTCTGACCGCTGCGCTGGCGCGCACCAACGCAGCTGCAACGAAGCCGGACTCGAATCCATGGAACAACTCTTAGCCCAGATCGTCACCATCGCCAAGGGCATGTGGCGCTTTCGCTGGCCGTCGCTGGCGGTGGCCTGGCTGGTGGCGCTGATCGGCGTGGTCATCGTCTTTCGCGTGCCCGACAAGTTCGAAGCCAGTGCGCGCGTGTACGTCGACACCCAGTCGATCCTCAAGCCGCTGATGTCGGGGCTGGCGGTGCAGCCCAACGTCGACCAGCAAGTGGCGATGCTCAGCCGCACGCTGATCAGCCGGCCCAACATGGAAAAGCTGGTGCGCATGGCCGACCTCGACCTGAAGACCGAATCCAAGGCACAGCAAGACGCGGTGATCACCGCGTTGATGAGCGACCTCGAGATCAAGAACGTCGGCCGCGACAACCTGTACACGCTGTCGTACCGCAATGCCGAGCCGGCGCGCGCGCAGAAGGTGATCCAGTCGCTGGTGTCGATGTTCGTCGAATCCAGCCTGGGCGCGTCGCGCAAGGACACCGAAACCGCCAAGACCTTCCTCGACGATCAGATCAAGAGCTACGAAGCCAAGCTCGAAGAGGCCGAAGCGCGCCTGAAGGCCTTCAGGCTGCGCAACATCGAGATGCACACCGCCGAAGGCAAGGATTCGGCCGCGCGGCTGGCCGAGCTGTCGGCGCAGCTGAATCAGGCGCGGCTGGCGCTGCGCGAGGCCGAGCAAGCGCGCGATTCGGCGCGCCAGCAGATGGCCGCCGAGAAGTCGCAAGGCGACAACCTGGCCACGCAAAGCCTGCTGCAGGAGTCGGCGATCGGCATCGCCACGCCCGAGATCGACAGCCGGCTCGAGGCGCAGAAGAAGAACCTCGACGCGCTGCTGCAGCGCTTCACCGAGGCCCACCCCGACGTGGTCACCACGCGCAAGCTGATCAAGGACCTGGAAGAGCAGAAGAAGAAGGAAGTGCAGGAGTTGCGCCGCGTGGCGATGGCCACCCCGGGCAGTGCGCTGGGCGGCAGCGGCAACCTGGCGTACCAGGAGATGTCGCGGCTGCTGGCGACCTCCGAGGTGCAGGTGGCCGCGCTGCGCGCGCGCGTGGCCGAGTACGAGGCCAGATACAACAACGCCCGCGAGTCGCTCAAGACCGCGCCGCAGCTCGAGGCCGAGGCCGCGCAGCTGAACCGCGACTACGCGATTCACAAGAAGAACTACGAGGATCTGGTCGCGCGGCGCGAGGCCGCTTCGATGTCGGGCGAACTGGAGGTGGCCTCCGGCGTGGCCGACTTCCGCCTGATCGACCCGCCGCGCGTGTCGCCGCAACCGGTGTCGCCGAACCGGCTGCTGCTGCTGCCGCTGGCCTTCGCGGTCGCGCTGGGCGCCGGGCTGTTCGTCGCCTTCGCCGGCAGCCAGCTGCGCCCGGTGTTCCACAGCGCCACCGAGCTGCGCGAGAAGGTGGCCATTCCGCTGCTGGGCATGGTCTCCAAGGTCAGCAGCGCGGCCGAGCTGCGCGCGGAAAGGCTGAACCTGATGCGCTTCATGGCCGGGTCGGGTGGCCTGATCGGCACCTTCGTCGTCATCTTCGTGGCCATGTCGATCATGGCCGCGCGCCGGGCGGGATCGCTATGAGCAGCCTGATCGAACAGGCCGCGCAGCGGCTGGAGCAGTTGAAACGCGCCGGCGTCGAGGTGCCCGAGATCGCCCTGGGCGGCGGTGCTGCGGTGGCCGCCGCGCCCTCGCCCGCAGTGGCCGCCGCGGCCGCCGCGGCCGCCGCGGCCGCCGCGGCCGCCAAGCCAGCGGCCGTGCCCGAGGCGCCGGCCGTGGTGTCGCGCCGCGTCGACCTCGACCTGGCAATGCTCGAGACCACCGGGATCGTCACGCCCAACGCGCCGCGCTCGCACATCGCCGACGAGTACCGCGTCATCAAGCGCCCGCTGATCAGCAACGCGATGGGCCGCGGCGCCGCGGCGCTGGCGCACGGCAACCTGATCATGGTCACCAGCGCGATGGCCGGCGAGGGCAAGAGTTTCACCTCGGTCAACCTGGCGATGAGCATTGCCGCCGAGATGGACCACACCGTGATGCTGGTCGACGCCGACGTCGCCCGGCCGTCGATCCTGCGCATGCTGGGCCTGCCCGAAGCGCCCGGGCTGCTCGACCTGCTCGAAGGCAAGGCCGAGATGTCCGACGTGTTGATGAAGACCAACATCGACAAGCTGACCATCCTGCCCAGCGGCACGCCGCATGCGCGCGCCACCGAACTGCTGGCCAGCGACGCGATGCGCTTGCTGCTCGACGACATCTCGCGCCGCTACGCCGACCGCATCGTGATCTTCGACTCGCCGCCGCTGATCCTGACCACCGAGGCGCGGGTGCTGGCCACCCAGATGGGGCAGGTGGTGATGGTGGTGCAGGCCGACAAGACGCTGCAGGCCGACGTGCAGCAGGCGCTGGCGACGATCGAGGCCTGTCCGGTGAAGATGATGCTGCTGAACAAGGTGCGAGCCGAAGGCAAGGGCAGCTACGGCTATGGCTATGGCTATGGCCACGGTTACGGCCGAAAGAAGCAGCCGGCGTGATCATCCGCAAGCCGGTTGGCCGCGTCCCGTCGTCGAACCCGTCCCGGCGCGCCACGGCCGTGCTGCGCCCGGCGTGCAGCCTGCTCGCGCTGGCGGCGGCCGGCGCGATGGCCCAAGGCATGGGCAGCGGCCTGGGCCTGGGCTACGGCGGCGACAGCGGCAGCCTGCACAGTGCCACCCCGAGCTTCGGCGGTGGGGGCGGCGCTGGCGGCAGCGGCGGACGCAGCTTCTACATCGTGCCCACTTTCGCCGCCAACACCACGCTGACCAACAACGTCAACCTCAGCGCCACCAACAAGGAATCCGACCTGGTTCTCGGGCTCAGCCCGGGCATCCAGATGGGCGGGCAAAGCGGTCGCCTGCGCGGCTATCTGAACTACGCGCTGACCGGCAACTTCCACGCTCGCAGCGGTCAATCGAGCAACTTCACCAACTCGTTGGCCGCCAGCGGCACCGCCGAGGCGATCGACAACTGGTTGTTCATCGACGCCAACGCCAGCGTCTCGCAGCAGTTCCTCTCGCCCTTCGGTTCGCAGTCGCCCAACTCGAGTCTGAACAACGACAACCGCACCGAGGTGCGCAGCCTTAGCGTGGCACCGCGCGTGCAGGGGCAGATCGCCGGCCAGGTCAACTACGTCGGGCGCGCCTTCTACAGTTTCACCGACAGCGGCAGCTCGCAGGCGGCGGACTCCACGGTGTGGGGTGCGCTGCTGGGCTTCGACTCGAGCACGCGCTGGTCGCGCTTGAGCTGGGGGCTGGACTTCAGCTACCGCGAGGCCCGCTTCACCGACCGGCGCAGCGAGTTCGACCAGCTCAACGTGCTGTCGCTGAGCTACGCGATCACGCCCGAGTTGCGCGCCACGCTGCGCGGCAACGTCGAGACCAGCAACCTGACCAGCTTCGACGACGAGACCCACACCGGCTGGGGCGGGGGGCTGCGCTGGACACCGAGCCCGCGCACCAACGTGATGTTCGACTACGACCAGCGCGTGTTCGGCAGCTCGCACCTGTACAGCATCGACTACCGCACGCCGCGCACGGTGTGGGCGATCAGCAGCCGCCAGGGCCTGTCCACCGGGCAGTTCAACAGCGGGCGCGGCGCATCGACCTCGCCGTTCAATCTGCTGTTCACGCAGTTCGCCGCGATCGAGCCCGACCCGGTCAAGCGCGCGCAGCTGGTCAATGCCTTCCTGCGCGCCAACGGCATCGACCCCAACACCTCGCTGGCCACCGGCTACCTGCCGAACCAGGTGGTGCTCGAGCGGCGCAACGAGGCCTCGATGTCGTGGCTGGGTCAGCGCGACACCATGGTTGCCAGCGTCTACCAAACCGAGTCGGACAGCCTGCAGCCGTCGCTGCTGAACCCGTCCGACCCCTTCTCCGGCGGCAACGTCATTCGCTGGCGCGGCGCCAGCCTGACCTGGTCGCACCGCCTGACGCCGCGCGATACCTTGTCGGTCAGCGGCTTCGGCCAGAACTCGACCGAGAGCATCGGCGGCCAGGACACCACCTTGTGGAGCGGCATGGCGATGTGGTCCAGCCAGGTCGCCGAGCGTGTGAACGTGGCACTGAGCGCGCGCTACCAGACACAAAGCGGCACCACGCAATTCGATGAAGCCGCGCTGCTGGCGACGTTGAACATGACCTTCTAGCACCATGTACGAAGCCTTCTACGGGCTGAGCAGCAAGCCGTTCCAGCTCAACCCCGACCCCAATTTCTACTTCGGCAGCAAGCAGCACAGCCGCGCCAAGGCCTACCTCGAGTACGGCATCTCGCGGCACGAGGGCTTCATCGTCATCACCGGCGAGATCGGCGCCGGCAAGACGATGACGCTGCGCGCGCTGATCGACGGTCTGCACGGCAGCGACGTGATCATCGGCAACCTGGTGACGACGCAGCTCGACGCCGAGGACACGCTGCGCATGGTCGGTGCGGCCTTCGGCTTCAAGGTCAAGGACGTGCCCAAGTCCGAGCTGCTGGTCACGCTCGAGGCCTTCCTGCTCAGCCAGACCAGCCAGGGCAAGCGCTGCCTGCTGATCGTCGACGAAGCGCAGAACCTGACGATGCGCGCGGTCGAAGAGCTGCGCATGCTGTCGAACTTCCAGTACGGCAACCAGGCGCTGCTGCAGACCTTCCTGGTCGGCCAGCCCGAGTTCCGCGAGATCCTGCAGCGCCCCGAGATGGAGCAGTTCCGCCAGCGCGTGGCGGCCACCTGCCACATCGGCCCGCTCGACGCCGAGGAAACCATCGCCTACATCGAACACCGCCTGAAATGCGCGGGCTCCACCGGCAAGCCCAGCTTCGAACCCGAGGCGCTGGAGGCGATCCACAAGGCCAGCCACGGCATCCCGCGGCGCATCAACGCGATCTGCGACCGGCTGTTGTTGCTGGGTTTCCTGTGCGAGCGCAGCGAGCTCACCGTGGCCGACGTCGACGAGGTGGTGCGTGAGTTCGCCAACGAGTCCATGGTGCCGGCCAAGCCGCCGGCCGCGCATGCGCTGGCGGCCGAGGCCGGCGAGGGCAGCAATGGCCATGTGGTGCTCATGGGCGACGAGGCCGCCATCGACCTGTCCAGCGTCAGCCTGGATCCGGCGCTGGCCACGCGCATCGGCCGCCAGCTCGACATGCTCAGCGCCGATCAGACCATGGACCAGCTGCAGCGGCTCGAGCGCAGCGTGCTGCGGCTCGAGCGCATGAACGTGCAGACGCTGGCCATGCTGAAGAAACTGGTCGGCGCGGTGAAGAAGAGCAGCAGCGAAAGCGCGCCCTGAGCCGCGAGCCGCAACCCATGGCCCGTGCCACCATCACCAACGCGCTGACGATCGACGTCGAGGACTACTTCCAGGTCTCGGCGTTCGCACCGTACATCGCGCGCGCCGATTGGGAGCAGCGCGAGTGCCGCGTCGAGCGCAACGTCGATCGCATCCTGGCGCTGCTGGACGAGCACGACACCGAGGCCACCTTCTTCACGCTGGGTTGGGTTGCCGAGCGCTACCCGCAGCTGGTGCGGCGCATTGCCGAGCAAGGCCACGAGATCGCCAGCCACGGCTACGGCCACCAGCGCGCCAGCGATCTGAGCCCCGCGGAGTTCCGTGCCGACATCGAGCACGCCAAGGCGGTGCTCGAAGACCTGAGCGGCAGCGAGGTCGCCGGCTACCGCGCGCCGAGCTTTTCCATCGGGCCGGGAAATTTGTGGGCGCTGGAGGCGCTGGCGCGCGCCGGCCACCGCTACAGCTCGAGCATCTACCCGATCCGCCACGACCACTACGGCATGCCCGACGCACCGCGCTTCGCGCACCAGGCGGCCGACGGGCTGATCGAAGTGCCGATCACCACGCTGCGGCTGTTCAATCGCAACCTGCCGTCCAGCGGCGGCGGCTACTTCAGGCTGCTGCCGTATGCGCTGTCGCGCTGGATGCTGCGCCAGGTCAACAGCGCCGACGGCGAGTCGGCGGTGTTCTATTTCCACCCGTGGGAGATCGACCCCGACCAGCCGCGCATCGCCGGCATCGACCGCAAGACACGCTTTCGGCACTACGTCAACATCCACCGCATGGAGCGCCGGCTGCAAAGCCTGCTCGGCGACTTCAAGTGGGGGCGCATGGACCGATTGTTCCTCGGCCGCACGGCCGCCGGGCACTGAACGACATGGACATCCGACGGCTCGACCCCGGCGATGCGCCGGGCAACACAAGCTGGGACGAGTTCGTCCTCGGCTGCGCCCAGGCCACCTTCTTCCACCGCGCCGGCTGGCAGAAGATCCTGCGCGGCGTGTTCAGGCACGACACGCACTACCTGTTCGCGCAGGGCAGCGCCGGCATCGAAGGCGTGCTGCCGCTGGCGCACGTCAACAGCCTGCTGTTCGGCAATGCGCTGGTCAGCCTGCCGTTTGCCGTCTACGGCGGCGTCGCGGCCAGCAATTCCGAGGCGGCCGCGGCGCTGGAGCGCGAGGCCGACGCCTTGGCGCGGCGGCTGGGTGTCGCGCACCTCGAGCTGCGCCACGTGCAGCCGCGCCACGCCGACTGGCCGCGCCAGGACCTGTACGTCACCTTCCGCAAGGCGATCGCCGCCGACGACGAGGCCAACATGCTGGCCATCCCGCGCAAGCAGCGCGCGATGGTGCGCAAGGGCATCAAGAACGAATTGCGTGCCGAGGTCGACGCCGGCGTCGAGCGCTTCTTCGCGCTGTACGCCGACAACGTGCACCGCCACGGCACGCCGGCCCTGCCCAAGCGCTACTTCCAGGCGCTGCGCGAAGAGTTCGGCGCCGATTGCGAGGTGCTGACGGTGGTCGCGCCCGACGGCAAGCCGCTGTCCGGCGTGCTGAGCTTTTATTTTCGCGACGAGGTGCTGCCGTACTACGCGGGAGACGACCTGGCAGCGCGCGAGCTGGCGGCCAACGACTTCAAGTACTGGGAGCTGATGCGCCGCGCCGCCGCGCGCGGCGTCAAGACCTTCGACTACGGCCGCAGCAAGGTCGGCACCGGGCCTTACGCGTTCAAGAAGAACTGGGGCTTCGAGCCCACGCCGCTGCACTACGAATACCAGCTGTACAAGCGCGACGCCGTGCCGCAGAACAACCCGGCCAACGCCAAGTTCAAGCTGATGATCGAAACCTGGCGCCGGCTGCCGCTGGGCGTGGCCAACTGGCTCGGGCCCTACGTGGTGCGCAACCTGGGTTGACCGCGCGATGGCCAACTTGTTGTACCTGGTGCACCGCATGCCCTACCCGCCCAACAAGGGTGACAAGGTGCGTTCGTACCACCTGCTGAAGCACCTGACGCAGCGGCACCGCGTGTTCGTCGGCACCTTCATCGACGACCCGGACGATGCCGTCCACATCGCCACGCTGCGCGGCCTGTGCACCGGGTTGCACGTCGCGCCGCTGCACCCGCTGCGCGCGCGGCTGGGCAGCTTGGCCGCGCTGGCACAGCGCCAGCCGCTGACGCTGCGCTATTACCGCGACGCCGGGCTGCGCCGCTGGGTGCGGCGCACCGTGCAAGAGCAGGCGATCGACGCGGTGGTGGTGTTCTCGTCGTCGATGGCGCAGTACGCCGACGGCCTGGGGTTGCCGATGCTGGTGGACTTCGTCGACGTCGATTCGGCCAAGTGGACGCAGTACGCCGATCAGCACCGCTGGCCGATGTCGTGGCTGTACCGTCGCGAGGGCGCGCAGCTGCTGGCCTACGAGCGCGAGGTGGCCGCGCGCTGCGAGCGCGCGTTCTTCGTCACCGAGAAGGAAACGGCGCTGTTTTGCAGCCTGGCGCCCGAATGCACGCCGCAGGTGCAGGCGGTGAGCAACGGCGTCGACGCCGAGTACTTCGCGCCGGATGCGGCGCGCGCATCGCCGTTCGCGCCCGGCGAGCTGCCGGTGGTCTTCACCGGCGCGATGGACTACTGGCCCAACATCGATGCGGTGACGTGGTTCGCGCAGGACATGCTGCCGCGGCTGCGCCAGGGCTGGCCGGCGCTGCGCTTTCACATCGTCGGGCGCAACCCGCCGCCCGGCCTGCGCGCCTTGGCCAGCGACGCGGTGAGCGTCAGCGGCAAGGTGCCTGACATCCGGCCGTATCTGCAGCACGCGGCGGTGGTGGTGGCGCCGCTGCGGCTGGCGCGCGGCATCCAGAACAAGATCCTCGAGGCGATGGCGATGGGCCGGCCGGTGGTGGCAACCACCGAGTGTGCCGAGCCCATCGGCGCGGCCCGCGGCAGCGAGCTGCTGTGGGCTACCGAGCCGCAGGCTTTCGTCGCCGAGGTCGATGCCCTGCTGCGCAACCCAGCGCGCGCGGCTGCCGTCGGCCATGCCGGGCGACAGCGTGTGCTGCGCGACTTCAGCTGGGGCGCGCACCTGTCGGCCTTCGAACAGCACCTGCGCGCCGCACCCGCTGCGGCGCTGACTGTGGCGGCGGGCTGAACCATGAGCGCGATCCCCGCCGAGCTGAACCTCGCATCGCCGTGGCGCCGTGCGCTGCCGGCGTTGCTGCTGCTGTGGGCGGCGGTGCTGCTGCTGTACCGCGACACCGCGGTGGCGATGGTGCAGATCTGGTCGCGCTCCGACACCTTCGCCCACGCCTTCCTGGTGCCGCCGATCTCGTTGTGGCTGGCGTGGCGCAAGCGCGATGCGCTGGCAGCGATGCGGCCCAGCCCGCAGCCCTGGCTGCTGCTGCCGATGGCCGCCATCGGCGTGCTGTGGCTGCTGGCCGAGCTGGTGGCGGTGAACGCCGCGACGCAGTTCGCGCTGGTGGCGCTGCTGGTGCTGGCGGTGCCGGCGGTGCTCGGGCTGGCCGTCGCGCGCGAGTTGATGTTCCCGCTGGGCTTCCTGTTCTTTGCGGTGCCGATCGGCGAGTTCATGACGCCGACCATGATCAGCTGGACCGCCGATGCCACCATCATGGCGCTGCGCGCAAGCGGCATCCCGGTGTACCGCGAGGGCATGCAGTTCGTCATCCCGTCGGGCAACTGGTCGGTGGTCGAGGCCTGCAGCGGCGTGCGCTACCTGATCGCGTCGTTCATGGTCGGCACCTTGTTCGCCTACCTGAACTACCGGTCGAACAAGCGGCGGCTGATCTTCGTCGGCGTGTCGATCCTGGTGCCGATCGTCGCCAACTGGATGCGCGCCTACATGATCGTGATGCTCGGCCATCTGTCGGGCAACAAGCTCGCGGTCGGCGTCGACCACCTGATCTACGGCTGGGTGTTCTTCGGCGTGGTCATCATGATCATGTTCGTCATCGGCGCGCGCTGGGCCGAGCCGGACGAGGCGGCCGCGACAGCCGCGGCCGTGCCGGCCGGGCTGCCGCCCGCCGCGTGGGGGTCAGCCGGTGCGGCCGCGTGGTCCGGCACCGTGCTTGCGGCGGTGCTGGTGCTGCTGCTGCCGCAGTTGGCGAACTGGGGTCTGCAGCGCGCGGACGCCGGTGTTGTGGCGCCGCAGCTCGTGCTGCCGGACAGTCTGGGTGACTGGCGGGCCGACAGTGCCGAGCTCGTGCGCTGGCAGCCGCGGATCGAAAACCCGGCCGCGATCGCGCACAAGGCCTACAGCCGCGATGGCCGCAGCGTCGGCGTGTTCATCGCCTACTTCCGCGGCCAGGCCCAGGACAGCAAGCTGGTGAGCTCGCAGAACGTGCTGGTGCGGTCGCAGGACCCCGATTGGAACCAGGTGGCCAGCGGCAGGCACACCCTGCGCATCGGCGACTCGGCGCTGGATCTGCGCAGCGCCGAACTGCTGGCCGCCCCGCCGCGCGGCGGCGAACGCCGCGCCGAGCTCAGCGTGTGGCGCAGCTACTGGGTCGACGGCCGCTTCGTCGCGGGCGACGTGGCGGCCAAGTTGCGCGGCGCCATGGCCCGCCTGCGCGGCCGCGGCGACGACGGCGCGTGGCTCGTGCTGTACGCCGACGAAGGCTCCGCCGAAGCATCCCGCGCGGCACTGGGCGCGTTCACCACCGCGAACATCGGCGCGCTGGACGAACTGCTGCGCCGGACACGCGATGCGCGCTGATGCGTACGTCCGGGTCGGCGCGCAGCACAAACGGGAGCCCGGCATGCACGCGCCGCGGCCGCTGATCGTGCACCTGGTCTACCGCTTCGACACCGGCGGCCTGGAAAACGGCGTGGTCAACCTGATCAACCACATGCCGGGGGCGGCCTACCGCCATGCGGTGGTGGCGCTGACCGAAGTCGTGCCGGCATTTGCCGCGCGCATCCGGCGCGACGACGTGCAGTTCGTGTCGCTGCACAAGGCGCCGGGCCACGGCGTCAAGCTGTACCCGCGGCTGCTGCAGTTGTTTCGCGAGTTGCAACCGGCCATCGTGCACACCCGCAACCTCGCGGCGCTGGAATGTCAGGTGCCCGCCGCGTTGGCCGGCGTGCCGCTGCGCATCCACGGCGAGCACGGCCGCGACGTGGACGACCCCGATGGCTCCGTGCGGCGCTACCAGTGGCTGCGCCGCGCCTACCGCCCGTTCGTCCATCGCCACGTGGCGCTGTCGCGTGACCTGGCGGGTTATCTCGAGCGCAAGGTGGGGGTGCAACCGACGCGTATCGCGCAGATCTACAACGGCGTGGACCTCGCCCGCTTCGAGCGCGCCAACGCTGTGCGCGTGGCGCCGCCGGGCTGCCCGTTTACCGATCCGGCGTTGTTCGTCGCGGGCACGGTGGGCCGCATGCAGACCGTCAAGGCCCAACCGCTGCTGGCGCAGGCTTTCGTTCGCGCATTGCAGCTGCAACCCGCGCTGCGCGAGCGACTGCGCCTGGTGATGGTGGGCGACGGCCCGCTGCGCGCCGACGCGCAAGCGGTGCTCGACGCAGCGGGCGTCGCGGAGCTGGCCTGGCTGCCGGGCGAGCGCGCCGATGTGCCGGATGTCATGCGCGGGCTCGATGGTTTCGTGCTGCCGTCGCTGGCCGAGGGCATCTCGAATACCATCCTCGAAGCCATGGCCAGCAGCCTGCCGGTGCTGGCCACCGACGTCGGCGGCAATGCCGAGCTGGTGCTCGCCGGGCACACCGGCCGCTTGGTGCCTGCGGGCGACGTCGAGGCGTTGGCCGCGGGCCTGGCGGCGATGGCCGCGGACGCGGCGGGCACGGCGGCGATGGGCCGCGCGGGGCGTGAAAGGGTGCAGGCGCACTTCAGCCTGCCGGCCATGGTGGCGGCCTACCAGGGGCTGTACGACCGGCTGCTGGCGCAACGAACAACGATCAAACAAGGCTGAACGGCATGTGCGGCATCACCGGCATCTTCGACATCCGCGGCGCTCGGCCGATCGACGCGGCGGTGCTGCAGCGCATGAACGACTCGCAGCAGCACCGCGGCCCCGATGAAGGCAGCGTGCACATCGAGCCCGGGGTGGGCTTCGGCCACCGGCGCCTCAGCATCATCGACATCGCTACCGGCCAGCAGCCGCTGTTCAACGAGGACGGCTCGGTGGTCATCGTCTTCAACGGCGAGATCTACAACTTCCAGGAACTGATCCCCGAGCTGCAGGCGGCCGGCCACCGCTTCCACACCAAGAGCGACACCGAGGTCATCGTGCACGCGTGGGAGCAGTGGGGCGAGGATTGCGTCAAGCGCCTGCGCGGCATGTTCGCCTTCGTGCTGTGGGACCGCAACCGGCAAACGCTGTTCATGGCGCGCGACCGGCTCGGCGTCAAGCCGCTGTATTACGCGCTGCTCGACGACGGCACGCTGTTGTTCGGCTCGGAACTCAAGTCGCTGCTCGCATACACCAGTGAGCGTGGCGGCATGAAGCGCGACATCGACCCGCTGGCCATCGAGGAGTATTTCGCCCTCGGCTACGTGGCCGAGCCGCGCTGCATCTTCCGCCTGGCGAAGAAGCTGGCGCCGGGCTACAGCCTGTGCATCCGCCGCGGCCAGCCGGTGGCCGAGCCCAAGGAATACTGGGACCTGCACTTCACACTCGGCAACCCCAGCAGCGCCGACGACGCCTGCGCCGAGCTGGTCGAGCGCTTGCGCGAATCGGTCAAGCTGCGGTTGATCTCCGAAGTACCGTTGGGCGCGTTTCTTTCGGGCGGGGTCGATTCCAGCGCCGTGGTGGCGATGATGGCCGGGCTGTCCGAAGGCCCGGTCAACACCTGCTCGATCGCCTTCGATGACCCGCAGTTCAACGAGAGTGAATTCGCGCAGATGGTGGCCACGCGCTACCGCAGCAACCACCGCGTGGAGACGGTGCGCAGCGACGATTTCGAGCTGATCGATACGCTGGCGCGCCTCTACGACGAGCCCTATGCAGACAGCTCGGCCATCCCCACCTACCGCGTGTGCCAGCTGGCGCGCAAGCACGTCACGGTGGCGCTGAGCGGCGACGGCGGCGACGAGAGCTTCGGCGGCTACCGCCGTTACCGCATGCACCTGATGGAAGAACGCATGCGCGCGGCGCTGCCCGCCGCCATCCGCCAGCCGCTGTTCGGGCTGCTCGGGCGGGTCTACCCCAAGGCCGACTGGGCGCCGCGCGTGCTGCGCGCCAAGACCACCTTCGAGGGCATGGGCCGCACCGCGGTCGAAGCCTATTTCCATTCGGTGTCGATCCTGCGCGGGCCGATGCGCGAGCAGCTGTTCAGCGCCGCGCTGAAACGCGAGCTGGCCGGCTACGGCGCGCAGGAGGTGTTCGACTACCACGCCGGCCGCGCCGGCACCGAAGACCCGCTGGCGCTGATCCAGTACCTGGACCTGAAGACCTACCTGGTCGGCGACATCAACACCAAGGTCGACCGCGCCAGCATGGCGCACTCGCTGGAAGTGCGCGAGCCGCTGATGGACCACAAGCTGGTCGAGTGGCTGGCCACGCTGCCGTCGTCGTTGAAGGTGCGCGGCCAGGAAGGCAAGTTCCTGCTGAAGAAGGCGATGGAGCCGCTGCTGCCGAACGAGGTGCTGTATCGGCCGAAGATGGGCTTCAGCGTGCCGCTGGCAAGGTGGTTCCGCGGCCCGTTGAAGCAGCGCGTGCGCGACGCGGTGCTGGGCGAGCGGCTGGCGTGCACCGGCTGGTTCGAGCGCAACTACCTGCAGCACCTGGTCGACGCGCACCAGAACGGCACGCGCGACTACAGCGCGCCGCTGTGGACGCTGCTGATGTTCGAGGGCTTTTTGCGCAATGTGGTGGACGGTTCCGCAACGCAGCCACACTCTGTGGACGAGCCGATGGCTGCGCCCGTGTTGTCGTAGACCCCGCAACCCCGAGCTGGGAGTCCATGATGCAAGTGCAACGCAAGATCATCGATGTGCATCACACACAGGTGTTGCTCGAGCTGCCGCAGTCGTTCGTCAATCGTCGTGTGGAGGTCATCGCGCTGACGGTCGACGAGGATCCGGCCCCGGCAACGCAGCGCCGGCAGCCGAGTCCCGCCATTTTCGGCAAGGGCAAGACACTGGGTGACTTGTTCAGCCCGGTCATCGAGCCCCGGGATTGGGCCAACGCGCAATGACCGTTCTCGATACCGAACCTGCCGGGCGCTTGTTGGCCTGACCGGCACGAGCACGCACCCCGCCCATGCGCATCCTGCACATCCTCGACCACTCGATCCCGCTGCACAGCGGCTACACCTTCCGCACGTTGGCGATCCTGCGCGAGCAACGCAAGCTGGGCTGGCAGACCTTTCACCTCACCAGCCCGAAACAGATCGACTGCACGGTGGCCGAGGAAGACGTCGACGGCTGGCACTTCTATCGCACCCCGGCCGCGCCCGGCGCCGGCGGCAGTCTTCCGGGCGTGGGTGAAATTGCACTGATGCGCCAGCTTGAGCGCCGGCTGTTCGAAGTGGCGCAGCGCGTGCGCCCGCAGATCCTGCACGCGCACTCGCCGGTGCTGAATGCGATGCCCGCGCTGCGCGTGGGCCGGCGGCTGGGCATCCCGGTGGTCTACGAGGTGCGCGCCTTCTGGGAAGACGCGGCGGTGGACCACGGCAGCACTACTGAAGGCAGCCTGCGCTACCGCCTGACACGCCGGCTGGAAACCCACGCGCTGCGCCAGGCGGCGCATGTCTTCACCATCTGCGAAGGGCTGCGCGGCGACATCGTGGCGCGCGGCATCGGCCCCGACAAGGCCACGGTGATTCCCAACGCGGTGGATATCGACACCTTCGCCGTCGGCGGCGCGCCCGACGAGGCACTCGCGGCCGAACTGGGGTTGACCGGCGCCACGGTGCTGGGCTTCATCGGCAGCTTCTACGCCTACGAGGGGCTGGACCTGCTGCTGGCCGCGCTGCCTTCGCTGCTGCAGCGCCGCTCAGACTTGCGCGTGCTGCTGGTCGGCGGCGGCCCACAGGACGCGGCGCTGAAAGCACAGGCCAAAGCGCTGAGCGTGGCCGACAAGGTGGTGTTCACCGGGCGGGTGCCGCACGACCAGGTGCAGCGCTACTACGACCTGGTCGACGTGCTGGCCTACCCGCGCCACAGCATGCGCCTGACCGATCTGGTCACGCCGCTCAAGCCGCTCGAGGCCATGGCGCAGGGCCGGCTGCTGGTGGCCAGCGACGTGGGCGGGCACAAGGAGCTGATCCGCCACGGCCAGACGGGCATGCTGTTCAAGGCCGGCAGTGCGCAGGCGCTGGCCAGCTGTGTGCTGCAGTTGCTCGATCAGCGCGAGCGTTGGCCGCAATTGCGCGCTGCCGGGCGGCGCTTCGTCGAGCAGGAGCGCAACTGGCGCACCAGCGTGGCGCGGTATCGCCCCGTATTCGACCGTCTCGCTGTCGATGTCACCGCAGATGCCGCCGCCTGAATCTGCGCCGCATGTCGTCGTTCTGAGCAGCCTGTTCCCCAGCGCAGTGCAGCCGATGGCGGGGTTGTTCATCCGCGAACGCATGTTCCGCGTCGGCCAGCGGCTGCCGCTGGCGGTGGTGGCGCCCAGCGCGTGGTTTCCGCTGCAGGGCCTGCTGCGGCGCTTCAAGCCCGGCTTTAGGCCCGGCGCGCCGCGCCACGAAACACAGCAAGGTCTGGACGTCTGGTATCCGCGCTTTTTCTCGCTGCCCGGCGTCTTGAAGCGGCTGGATGCCTGGTTCATGGCGCTGGGCGCCTGGCCACGGCTGCGGGCGCTGCAGCGCGCCGGTAGGTTGGACGTGCTGGATGCCCACTTCGGCTACCCCGATGGCGATGCCGCGGTGCGCCTGGGGCGTTGGCTGAAGGTGCCGGTGACGATCACCATGCGCGGCACGGAATCCCGCCACGCGCAGAACCCGGCGCTGCGGCCGTTGCTGGCGCGGGCACTACTCGCGGCCGACCGTGTGTTCGCTGTCAGCGAATCGCTGCGCCAGGTGGCGCTGGGTCTGGGTGTGCCGCCCGGGCGCGTGCGCGTGGTGGGCAACGGCGTGGACCTCGAACGCTTCCGCCCCATCGACAAGGCGCAAGCGCGCGCCGCACTGGGCCTGCCGCATGACGCGCAGGTGCTGGTCAGCGTGGGCGGGCTGTGCGAGCGCAAGGGCTTTCACCGCGTCATCGACTGCCTGCCGCCGCTGCGTGAGCAGGGCAATGATGCGCACCTGCTGGTGGTGGGCGGCGCCAGCCCCGAAGGTGACTGGGGAGACCGGCTGCGCGCTCAGGCGCGCGACGCCAGGCTCGAGGCGCGGGTGCACTTCACCGGCGCGGTGGCGTCCACCGAACTGCACCGCGTGCTGTCGGCGGCCGATGTCTTCGTGCTGGCTACGCGCAACGAAGGCTGGGCCAACGTCTTCCTGGAAGCCATGGCCTGCGGCCTGCCGGTGGTGACTACCGCCGTCGGCGGCAACGCCGAGGTGGTGTGCCGGCCTGAGCTGGGCACCGTGGTGCCTTTCGGTGACGCCGCTGCATTGACGCAGGCGCTGCACGCGGCACTGGCCCGGGCCTGGGACCGCACCTTGATCCGCAAGCATGCGCAGGCCAACACCTGGGACCGGCGAGTGGAGGTTCTGGAAGCCGAATTCCGTGCGCTGCGCCGCGCACCCGGTGACTGCCTGGCGTTGGACGACGGCAAGCACTCCGCCCGCAACCCGCAAAATCCCTGCTGATGTACACCCCGTTGGTTTCCAGGCTGCTGTTCCCGCTGCACGAGCGCCTGAAGGGGCACGACAGCGTGGCGTTGCGCCGCCGCATGGAGCAAACGCAATGGTGGGCGCCAGAGCAGATCGCCGCGCTGCAGACCGAGCGGTTGCGCGCGCTGTTGACACAAGCGGCCGAGGTGCCGTACTGGCGCGACTTGTTCGGTGAGCTGAAGTTCGATCCGCGTGGTGTGGCCGGCGTGGCCGACCTGCAGGCGCTGCCGCTGCTGGACAAGGCCACCATCCGCGCCCACACCGAGGCGATGAAGCACCCGCAGGCGCGCGGCCTCAAGCGCTTCAACACCGGCGGCAGCAGCGGCGAGCCGCTGATCTTCTTCATCGGCAACGAGCGCGTCAGCCACGACGTGGCCGCCAAGTGGCGCGCCACGCGCTGGTGGGACGTGGACATCGGCGACCGCGAGATCGTGGTGTGGGGCTCGCCGATCGAACTGGGCAGCCAGGACCGCATCCGCGCCGTGCGCGACAAGCTCCTGCGCACCGAGCTGCTGCCCGCCTTCGAGATGAGCGAGGCCAGGCTCGACCACTTCGTCGCGACTATTCGGGCACGCCGGCCGAAGATGCTGTTCGGCTACCCGAGCGCGCTGAGCCACATCGCGCGCCACGCCGAAAGCAGCGGCCAGCGCATGGACGACCTGGGCATCCGTGTGGCCTTCGTCACCAGCGAGCGGCTGTACGACGACCAGCGTGAGACCATCGGCCGCGTGTTCGGCTGCAAGGTGGCCAACGGCTACGGCGGGCGCGACGCGGGTTTCATCGCCCACGAATGCCCGCGCGGCGGCATGCACCTGACGGCCGAGGACGTACTCGTCGAGATCGTCGACGCGTCAGGCCGAGTGCTGCCGCCCGGCCAGTCGGGCGAGATCGTCGTCACGCACCTGGCAACCAAGGACTTCCCGTTCATCCGCTACCGCACCGGCGACGTCGCGGTCATGAGCAGCGGGCGCTGTGCCTGCGGGCGCGGATTGCCGATGCTCGAGGAGATCCAGGGCCGTAACACCGATTTCGTGGTGGCCGCCGACGGCACGGTGATGCATGGGTTGGCGCTGGTCTATGTAGTGCGCGACCTGCCTGGCGTGCGCCAGTTCAAGATCACGCAGGAGAGCCTGCAACACACCCGGCTCCTGCTGGCCGTCGACGACAGCTTCGACCGCGACCAGCGCAGCGCGATCCAGGTCGCATTCCAGCGCCGACTCGGCGCCGCCGTGCAGGTAGATATCGAGTTTGTCGAGCGCATCGCCGCCGAGAAGTCCGGCAAGTTTCGCTATGTGGTCAGCCATGTGGCTGCACCGCTCGCCGCGACGGAGGCTGCCGATGCGTGACATCCTGGTCATGAGCATCGTGCTGATTGGCGCCGTGATCGCGCTGCGTCGGCCCTGGTTGGGCGTGATGCTGTGGACCTGGGTCAGCATCATGAACCCGCATCGCTACGCCTTCGGTTTTGCTTATGACGCCCCTGTCGCAGCCATTGCGGCCGGCTCCGTCGTGCTGGGTTTGCTTTTCACCAAAGAGCGCGAGTCGCCGTTCAAGGGGGCGGCCGTGGTGGCGTTGGCGCTTTTTTGCATCTGGATCACGCTGTCGTGGCGGTTCGGCCTAGACCCGGTGGACGACTATGTGCAGTGGAGCAAGGTGATGAAGATCTACGTCATGGTCTTCGTCGGTCTTTCCTTGCTGCGCAGCAAGCAGCACATCTTCGCGCTCGCCTGGGTCGCTGCAGGGTCGCTGGCACTGCTGGGCGTCAAGGGCGGGGTCTTCACGATATCGTCCGGCGGCACCGACCGCGTGTGGGGGCCGCCCGGGTCGTTCATCGAAGACAACAACGAGTTCGCGCTGGCGCTGGTGCTCGCGATTCCGTTGCTGCGCTTCCTGCAGATGCAGCTTCGCTCAGGCTGGGGTCGGCACCTGATGACGGCCACGATGGTGCTGTGCGCTGCCGCGGCGCTGGGCAGCTATTCGCGCGGTTCGTTCCTGGCCATCGTCGCGATGACGCTGGTGATGTGGTGGCGTGGCAAAAATCGCATCTCCACTGGGTTGGTGCTGGTGGTCGCGGCCGTGCTGCTGCTCGCCTTCATGCCGGAGGCTTGGCACCAGCGAATCGATACCATCGGCACCTATGAAGAGGATGAGTCCGCGATGGGGCGGATTCAAGCGTGGACCAATGCCTGGAACCTGGCCTTCCACTACCCGCTCGGCGTTGGCTTCAACGCGGCGCGCGAGGAGTTGTTCACCGCCTACGCCGCCGGTGCACCCGCGCGTGCTGCGCACAGCATCTACTTTCAGGCGCTGGGCAACCACGGGTTTGTCGGACTCGCGATTTTCGTCCTGATCTGGGGGCTGACCTGGAACTCCGCGCGATGGCTGCGCACACAGGCGCGGCACATTCCGCAAGCGCGCTGGGCCGCCGAACTCGGCGCGATGTGTCAGGTATCGCTGGTCGGCTATCTGGTAGGGGGCGCTTTTCTCAGCCTGACCTACTTCGACCTGCCCTACAACATCATGATGCTCGTGGTGCTGGCGCGGGTCTGGGTGCAGCAGAAGTACTGGCTGTCCGAACCGGTCTATCTTCCGGGCTGGAGAACCATTCCAGGGCTGGCGCAGGCACCAGACGAGCCGGCGGCATTGAGTCCGGTCATGCCGCAGGGGCGCTGAGCACCATGTTGAAGCAGGTGCTCCAGGTGGCATCGCCTGCCGGCGCTGGCGCGCGGCTGTCGGTGCTGATCTTCCACCGCGTGCTGCCCCAAACCGACCCGTTGTTTCCGCAGGAGATCGACGCGGCACGCTTCGACGCCATCTGTTCGTGGCTTCGTCGTTGGTTCGACGTTCTGCCGCTCGATGCCGCTCTGCAACGCCTCTACGAAGGCTCGTTGCCGGCGCGGGCCTGCGCCATCACGTTCGACGACGGCTACGCCGACAACCACGATCTCGCGCTGCCCGTCCTGCGCCGCCACGGCCTGCCCGCGACATTCTTTGTGGCTACGGGCTTCCTCGATGGCGGGCGCATGTGGAACGACACGATCATCGAATCGCTGCGGCGCACGACGCTGCCGGCCATCGACTTGAGTTCCCGACTCGGCGGCGGCTGGGCCGCGATGTCGCTGGACGGCACGGCCGCGAGGCGCGCTGCAATCGAGCGGGCCATTGCGCATGCCAAGTACTTGGCGCCGATACCGCGGATGGCTTTCGTCGAGCAACTGGCGGGCGCCTGCCGTGCAGCGCTGCCGTCGACGCTGATGATGACTTCGGCCCAGGTGCGGGCGCTGGCGACGGCCGGCATGACGATCGGCGCGCACACGGTGAGCCACCCGATCCTTGCCCGCCTGGGGGATGTTGAGGCACGACACGAGATCGCGGAAGGCCGAGCACACTTGCAGCAGATCAGCGGTCAGTGCGTGAGCCTGTTCGCCTATCCCAACGGCAAGCCAGGTGATGACTACCTGCCGCGCGACGTGCGCCTGGTGCGCGAACTCGGCTTCGAAGCGGCGGTGTCGACCGCCTGGGGTGCAGCCAGCCAGACTGGTGACCGCTGGCAGGTGCCGCGCTTCACGCCGTGGGATCGGGGGCGCGTCGCGTTTGGCGCGCGGCTGGTGCGCAATCTGCTCGCGCGTCCGCACTCCGGATTGCCAGAGGCTGCATCGTCGTGACCTTGCGCCAGCGGCTGCGCACGCTGAAGTTCCAGGGCCGGGCCGCGTTCATACGGCGCTTCCGGTGCTACGACGCGGCACGCTTTGCGCAGGCGATCGTCGCGCTCGGCGTACAGCCGCACGACACGTTGATGGTGCACGGCTCGTTTCACGCCCTCAGCGGCTTCGACGGGCGACCGGTCGAAATGCTTGGCGCGTTGCAGCGAGCCGTGGGCGATGAGGGCCTGCTCGTAATGCCTTCGATGACCTATACCGACTCGTCACGCGACTTCCTGTTGCGCGGCGAAGCCATGAAGCAGCGCTTCAGCCCGTCCCGAATGGGGCTGTTGAGTGAGACTTTCCGGCGTGGGCGCAACGTGCAGCGCAGCCTGAGCCCGACGCACCCCTTGCTGGCATGGGGCGCAGATGCGGTGTCGTTCGTGGCGGGGCACGGGTTGACGGACCGCCCGTTCGGCGATCAGAGCCCCTTCCGGCATCTGCTCGAACGCGATGCCAAGGTGTTGTGTGTCGACGCGGTTCCCGAAACCATTACGTTCACGCACTTCCTCGAGGATGGGTTGGCGCCTGCGTTGCCGTTTGCCCTGTACGACGACACTGTCCTGTGTGGTGTGGTCGTCGATGCGAAGGGCGAAACTCGGCGCGTGCCGACCCGGGTGCTCAGTGACGAGTCGCGACGCCGGCGCGACGAACGGCCGTTGTGGCAGCGCGCCCGGGCTGAAGGTGTGCTGCGAGAACGGCGCGTCGGCAACACGACCCTGAGGTTGCTGCGATGTCGCGACTTGCAAAGTCTGGTGCAGCGGCACGGTGCGGACGGGCGCTTGATGTTCAGGCTCGATGATTCCGGGCGACCATGAACCGGCTTTCGCCAACGCATCGAGTGACGCGTCTCGTGCGCGTCCGCGGTGCTGCAGCGTGGACCGCGCGCCAAGCTCATGCCCCGCGACCACCCGCCGAGGCGGGCTCCAAAATCACCGCTTATTCGTCTACGGAGCCAGCGTGAACACCAAACTCACAGATCGACAGCAGAGAGAGCTTGACTATCACCGAGAGCACGCCAGGCTCCACAGCGAAATTCTGAACACATCGTTTTCGTGGGAAGTGCTTGAACATCCCGAGAGAAGATGGTGGAACGCCTACTGGGCCATGTATGAATACTTGGTCAATGCTGATCTGAACGGAAAGAAGGTCTTGGTTGTGGGCTGTGGCTTCGGTGACGATGCGCTGCGCCTGGCAAAGATGGGTGCCGACGTCAGTGCTTTCGACCTGAGTCCCGATTCACTCAAAATCGCCAGAGCGCTCGCGTCGCGTGAACAGTTGAACATCGCTTTCGACGAAATGCCCGCCGAGAAGATGATGTACGAAGACGATGCATTCGACATCATCTTGTGTCGAGATATTCTGCATCACGTTGATATTCCGTCGACAGTGAAAGAAATAGTTCGCGTCGCAAAATCGAATGCAATACTTGTTGTCAATGAAATATATTCTCACTCAACCACCGACAAGATCAGGCGATCCGCACTCGTAGAAAAAATAATCTATCCGAAGATGCAACGTATGATTTATGGCTCGGGAAAGCCATATATTACCGAAGACGAAAGAAAGCTTAGCGAGAGTGATCTTGAGCAAATCACGAAGTCACTTCACTCGCCACAGTTCATCAAGCATTTCAATTTTCTGACGACACGAGTAATTCCTGATCGATTCGAGCAATTCTCAAAGCTGGATCGCATCTTCTTGCGCGTCTTACATTCGGTTGCGCACTTGCTTGCCGGACGCGTGCTCTTTGCCGCCCGTGTCGTGAAATGAAGACCGGTACGTGTTCACGCAATCCACCGAAGTTAAGCCATGTCACCCCTTGTAGGCATAGCGCGCATGAGGCTTGACGTGCTTCGGTGGCCGAGGTCGGGATCGTCCCGGGCGATAGCGCTGCGTGTTGGCCGCGAGTTGCCT